>Ga0247842_10000027_pt1 | contig 312603 bp, 267 predicted proteins | sample LaCruzMarch2015__3_FD_192411 | JGI IMG/M metagenome (GOLD analysis project Ga0247842, IMG submission 192411) | Freshwater microbial communities from meromictic Lake La Cruz, Castile-La Mancha, Spain - LaCruzMarch2015_19m | ecosystem: Environmental > Aquatic > Freshwater > Lake | place: Spain...
CTCCGGTACCGATATTTCAAGCAGTATCAACAGCGGTCAATCTAATAACGAACGTTCAATCTGAACTAGATCGGATAGTTGTAGCTAAACTACCAGAAGATCAAAAAATAATTAGTCACGTTCAAGAAACTTTTGACCAAGCATAAGAAACAATATCGCCAGAATCATCAACCGTTCACGTTTGAACAAAGACATCATAAGAGTTTTTTATTTTATTACTACCAGCACTAACAATAGGTGCAACCGTATTAATAGTAAACGTAGCTCATGTACTATTGCCTGCAAGATCGGAAACAACAAACGTATACAATCCATTAACACCTGTGGTATATCCATTTGTAATATCTACACCATTAAGTGTAGCTCATGAAAGATTCGTATCACTAAAGGTAAGTGTTACGTTTCAAGAATAATATGCTCACGAAATTACTCATGCAAATGTAGGTAATATAGTATCAAAAATTACTGTCATTTCTCCGGTACCGATATTTCAAGCAGTATCAACAGCGGTCAATCTAATAACGAACGTTCAATCTGAACTAGATCGGATAGTTGTAGCTAAACTACCAGAAGATCAAAAAATAATTAGTCACGTTCAAGAGATTTTTGACCAAGCATAAGAAACAATATTGCCAGAATTATCAATTGTTCACGTTTGAACAAAGACATCATAAGAGTTTTTTATTTTATTACTACCAGCACTAACAATAGGTGCAATTGTGTCTATAGTAAATGTTTGTGTCGCACTTATTCATGTATTACCAGCTTGATCAATACATAAGATATTCCATCGGTGAGTTCCATCAGGAGTCCCCAATAGATCTCATGCATCAATTCATGTTCCAGGAGTAACTCATGTAAATAAATGAGAATCTCCTGACCAATAAAATGTACAATTTACTATTTCAGCATCATCGACTACATTATAAATATGATGAGTTGTTCATGTATTGAAAATTTGTCAGCTTGTCGGAGAAACTAAGGTAATAATAGGTGATGTAGTATCAGAACTTCCTGAATTATACACATTATAAGAAAGAATATTTGATCATGTGGTATTTGGATTTCCTAGATTATCTGCAAAAGTACTCGTTCCAATTTGTATTGTCATAGTTCCACCGGTAATAGGAGTAACATTAAATGTAAATCATGAACCATTACCAGTAAAACTACTTAAGGTTCAATTTATTGTGGTGACATCACCCGAAGTAAAGCCAGAAACGATTTCATTAAACGTTGCCGTAATAGCAACAATAGTTGATCCACTAATCTGCGTCCCTCAGGCAGGTGAGCCACTAATATTTACTGTAGCAGGAGTAGTATCTTTAGTTGTTATATTTGTGACATTAGATCATGTCACGAGAGATCCTAATGCGTTAAGAATATATCCACTCAAAGTAATGAGTCAGTCAACAAGACTGCTAGCATCGATATTTGTAAGATATTGTGTTTCTCATGACCCAATACTTGTAAAAGAGTAGGAAAGAATAGCTCCACTTGCATCAATAATTTTTATAATTGCGACATCACCAGAATTTAAAGTATTACCAAAAGTGAAAGTAATGGGATAGTTTGCTACATTTGTACCAGCAATAGTGGTTCATGTAATTACATAACCAGTAGAACCACCCATATTTTGATATTGGACATATGATCAGTCGGTTGTTCACGTTACTTGGTTACCAGAGTTTCATGGTAAATTATTAAAATCAATAGTAAATGGAATAAGGTCACCTCCTGGACCATTACCTGTAAGAGTATATGAGGCAATCCAACTACCTCATTCGCCAGTTGTTACTGTGGCTGTATTTCATGCAATAGTCACGGAAACTACATTCAAACCATCATTACTAAAAAAGGTTAACTGAACGGTATCTCAACTTACCGCTTCGTAATCATGGTTAGAATTATTAGATTCTATATATACAATCATAAGAAATGGTTTAAGATCAAATTGGGTAAAGTGATCAACATCCAAAAATAATGAGCAAGCAAATGATCACCCGCCTGAACAAGCTTGAGTGCGAACATCTGTAATCATATCATTTCCCGTAATAATTCATTCAGCATTTCTTACTACGAAATCATCTTCATTCATACTATCGAGAAATCATGAATAGTTGTCTGATAAATTCATTTTTAATGTCGCATTTTTACCGATAAATCCAGTTCCTGGATTAAATCAGATTTGTCATTGATTTATAATTAAAGAGCTCTGTACATTCTGAGACAAGAACTGTTGAATCTCCGTACTACTAAGATCCAATCATGTCCCAAAGGTAATTCTTCCAATCTCACCAGTTCAGTTTATTTTAGCAAAATATAGTCCTGTAAAATTATTTACATTACCACTATCGACCCAATTAAGATTATTTACTATTCATCATGAAGTTAGTGTACTAGAGATACCACTATAAATTAAAGCCCAATCAGTAGCTCAACCACTAATAGGAAACGAAAGAATATTTGATGCTGTATCATTTGGATTCCCTGCGTCATCAGTAAATGCCCCAGTCTCTACAACTATAGTCATTGTATTCCCTCATGTTGCAATAGCAGTAAATATACGTGAAAATCAGCTACCAAAACTAAATCAACTTATTATTCCATTGATTATTGTTACATCATCGGACCACATTTCACTTGATTCATTGAATGTTATAGTGACGACAACGGAGCTATCACCACTAATGGTAGTACCATTTACAGGATCGCTGGTAAGCATGACAGTTGGAGGAGCATCATCAATAATGAATACTCACGTGTATGATGCGTCATTTGGATTTCCTTGAGAATCAGTGAATACACCAGCTTCAACTTTTACAGTCATTCAAGTTCATGCCGTACCATCATGTGTAACGGTAAATATATATCAAGTTCCAGCATTACCTGTAGTAGCAAAATTAGTAAGAACACCTCATGAAATAATAATATCGCCTGAGTCAAAATTAGCACTTGATTTATTTATTGATGCTATAAACAAAACGACAGCACCACTCTGGATTGTCTTTTGCATTCCCATTCAAATTGAAATGTACATAGATCATCCAGACATATCCTCTCCAGACATTGCATCTCCAGACATCTCATCTCCTCCCATAATACTTCCAGAAACAAAATAGGAAAGTGAAATTGTTGGCGTTGTGACGCTTTTGCTTGTCGTATTTGTGACATTAGATCATGTTACCAAATTTCCTAATGAATTTACAACATTTCAACTCAAAGTAATTAGTCAATCAGTAAGAGAAATAACGCTAACATTTGTTTGATATCAAGTCTCTAATCATCCTGTACTTGTAAAAGAATAAGAAAGTATAACTCAGGTTGAATCAATAATTTGTATAGTAACCATGTCACCAGAACTTAAAGCATTACCAAAACTGAAAGAAATAGGATAACTTGTTACGTTTATACTATTAATAGCAGTTCAAATTAACACATAACCAGAAGAGCTGCTCATTGTACCTTGATATTCCACATAAGAGCCATCTGTTGTACTTGTCACTATATTTCCACTGTTATTATAATAATCACTATAAAGTACAGTGAATGAAAGATGTACTCAACTCATTCATCCACCAGTCAGAAGTTTAGAAAATGTTCGATCTGTCCCTCCTCATCATACATATGTCGCAACACTACTTTCAATCATTACCGTCAATCCAGTCAATGGTTCGCTACCAGTAAATGCAAGATAAATAGTGTCTCCTGATCAGACACTTGTTCATGTATCAGACCAAATATGTACATAGGTCAAAAATGGTTTTAAATCAAACTCAGTAAAATGATCCACATTGACATATAGTGGACAAGCAAAATTTCACGTACCAACACAAGCTCCATAAGTCACACTACTAATCATACTATTTCACGTAACGGATCATCCACTTGATGTTCTAACAATAAAACTTCATGAATTTATATTGGCAAGAAAGCCAGAGAATATATATGGTAAATTCATAGTTAAGGTAGCATTCTTTCATATAAATCCACTTCAAGGATTAAACCAAATTTGTCATTGAATCATACCTATAGAATTAGGCAATTCTCCAGAAAGAAAATTCTGTATTCAAGTATCTGTAAGATCAAGTCAGGTAAAAAAACTTATCCTACCAAGTTCATCTGATCAGGACATTTTAGCAAAATATAGTCCTGTGAAATTATTTACATTACCTCCATCTACCTCATTAAGATTATTTGCTATTCCTTGTAAAGTTATAATATTTGAGATACCACTATAAATATCTTGTCGCATTGGCCCACATTCACCACTACATCATCCAGTTGACGAATTTGGAATAAAAGTAATGGCTTGCATAAGATATCAAGTATTTGTCCATGAAGAATCAGTAACAAAAACATGAAGATATAGTGTGTTTCAAGAATAATTACTAAACATACCCGCAAAACTCATCTGTCCATTCCATGGGAATCATCAAGCTGTGGCAAAATCAAATGGGCTACTAGTAGTACTATTAGTCGGAGTCCCTTGATAATCTCAACTATTTTCACTTGTACCAATATATACCCTAGCATAATCTCAAACAGTTGCTATTCATGACTCAAATACTGCTGTAAAAGAATAAGACATTCAGGTATAGGTAAGTATACCACCTGTGATATAATTGATAGATCCAGGCCCTGCTGCTTTTACATTAAGTACTCATAAAAATAAAAACGATAAAAATGATAAAGAAATTACAATTAAGAAAATCTTTTTTAAAAGAATTTTTTTCATTTCTAATAACACTTATAAAGAAAGTAAAGAAAAAAGATAAATTTAAATTATACAAAAACATATTGTTTTCAATAAAATTTAAAAAAATAATAAGCCACAAAGAGTATATTAGACTAATTTATGTTTACTGTTTAGGGAAAAACAAACTAATTAATGAAATAACTATATCTTTTTATCAATGCCTTAAGGTTCTCTGATAGAGTGGGATCTATACTTAAAGCTATTTTATATAATCTATTTATACTGGTATGATGTTTATTTTTTCTAAGAATATTTTCCCAAATTTTAAAATCCAAAGATTTCCATTGCTTTCTAAGAATTTTCTTTACAAGTTCTATTACATATCATTTGGAAACCATTGATGGATTGTAGAGACTTTCCAATATTGCTAATTCCATACAAGCTATATTAAAGGTATATTTATTCAGTTTTATTTTTTTTGAAAACTTATAAAAGAATCCGAATAAATTTTCTTTTCCTCTTGATGATCTCCAGTAAGTTTTAAATAGCATTTGTTTATCAAACATAACAACTTCTGTAGCTTGTTTATATTGATTTACTATCAAAAGTTCTTCAGGGACATCAAAAGACGAAAGATTGAGTTCTAATGCCTTAAGTCATCATATATAGTATTTTGATTTTAAAAATTCATCACAATGTTTTTTTACAATATTCCAATAAAACATTTCCAATATCTCTTGTTTATTATATTTTTTATCAGTTCCTATTACAAAAAAAACATTTTTCTTGAGATTTTCAAGATGTTGCCTATTCTTAAGGTAATAAATGATCTTATACAATTTTTTTTCTGTAAATTCACTATCAAGAATATTTTTAACCAATCAGCGAAGTTTTTTCATATCCATGAGCTTTCATTTGTATTTCACCAATTTATTAACAACAATGTCAAAATACTTATTTGCCATACATTAAATACGAAGCTAAAACAGACAAAAAAAAATCTAATGTTTCTTACAAAAAAATCAAGTCGATTTTTCCACAAAAATTCAAAGGGTTTTTCTATTGCATTTACGTTTTAAAAAAATAATAATCTGACTACGAATTTTTTTAAATAAATTTTTAACAAAAAAATATGTCCATGAATCAACTATTATTACTAAATCAGACAGACGTAGCTCAGAAAAGCATATGTTTATGAAATATCAAAGCTGTTTTTACTGAATTAGCAACGGGCATATATGATGTTATATTGGAGATCAATTCACACAAATTCCTAATAAACATAGAAAACAATTCCGATCAAATAGAAAAATTCGAAATCTTATCAAGTAAATGATTTGTAGAAATAAGTAACAGAATGGTTCTCGTACTTAGAAAACTTGTTGAATACTTACGATACAGATTGTATTAATTTTATAAAATAAGACGCAGAAAATTTTTTTATTCTTTATATAATCAGTGCGTAAAAATTTTCACGTCGTTTTTATCCCGTGTGATAAAAAATAGGTAATGGCTGAAGAATATGATCTTATCATCAAAGAATATTCAAAAAATCCCATAAACAACTTTGCTCTCAAACAGTACACAGTCAAGCAACATGAGGGCAATTTTATTTGTTGAGACGATATTACTGTATATTTACTGATAGATAAGACAGAGAAAATAGAGAAATATAGCTTTGATGGAAATTGTTCAACAATCACCAAAGCTGCAGCCAGTTTCTTGTCAGAATTAATAATTTGAAAAAAAATAGACGAAATTTTGAATTGGGACCATCAAACTATGAAAGATAATTGATTTAATGTGTCACCCAAAAGAAAAAGAGCAGCAGTTATAGCCATCATGGCTGCAAGAAATGCGATTCACAACTACAAAAAGGACGGCAAGATAGACAATTTCGATGACTTACTAGACGATTAGACAAGACAGAAATGTATACAAATTGACATTCTTTTAACAAAAATGATAAAAGCTTGTTAAAAAGCCAATAAAATAATCTTGAAAACAGTAGACAATTTTATACTATAGCTTCTGCACTGAAATCCTAAAATTATTTATTTAAAATATTGGATTAAAGCTTATAGCATGTGGCATTTAGCATTTAGCTAACAAAATGAGAATAATAAAACAAATATTAATAAATATAATCATAAGCTGATTGATATTATACATTATAACAAAATATGTCCCAGAGCTTGGATTTGTCATCAAATCAGATTATAAAGACACATTTATAATATTCTGAATCATCGGTTTTGCGTTCTGGATAATTAATTCTTTACTAAAGAGCATATTAAAAATATTAACGATACCCATCAAATACCTAACATTATGAATATCTTCATTGATAATAAATATCGTAGTGTTGTACATATTTGAACAGGTAGTAAATTATTTAGATATTGGAATAACAGTTAGTCTTGGTACCATATCTCAAACGTTTATATTATCGTTAATTATCACCGCAATATACTTTTTAATTAAAAAATTAATATAAAATGAGAAAAACAAAAATCTTTTATCTTTGATTGATTATTGCTTTATTTGTATTCTTGCGGATCCCTTATTTCCAAAATGTAGCAACTCAAACGACTATTCAATTTCTTGGAAGCTGAAAAGCTAACTTTATAAAAGTTTATCCACGAATATTGTTTTTGGGAATGATAGAATGAGTCTTGATCGCATTATATATACAATCAGTAATCCAAAGTGTAAAGAATTCCGAGCCAACAAAATTTGATTTAGATAAATAGACTTACACTTTAACCCGTAAATAAGTTAATTACCATGTCAAAAACCTACAACATTACAAGAGAAGTCGCAGCCAAGGCTTTAAACATATCTACAAGGACAATTGATAGATACATCAAAAGCTGAAAACTATCTTACAAAAAAGTAGCTAATAAAGTTCTTTTAGCTAGAGAAGAAGTGGGATCACTCAAAGAAGAATTCTCTGCTTTACATCAAGAGATTAATACAGAGATAGTCTCTCAAGACTCTTCTAGCAATACTAATCTTTCCACAAACAAAACGTCGTCAGATTCTATTGATCAGAAGGTAGATAAGTTTTTTCTTATTTTCAAGGAAAAAGAGAAAATGCTAGAAGAGAAAAACAAACTCATATTTATGTTGCAACAAAGAGTAACAGAACTTGAGACTAAAATTCAACACATGATTGCTCTCCCTGACTACAATAGAGAAAAACAAGAAGCTATCGTCGAGAAAGAGAAGTTAGAAAGCAAAATAAGTCAATTGAGAAGTGCCATTAAAAACGAAAAAATAAAGAACATCATATTCATATTACTTTCATTAATATTCGTTGCTATTGCCATATTCTTTGTATTAAAATAATATTTAATTTAATTTAATAAATAAAAAAAGGTCAGTTAAACAATGATCTTTTTTTGATAATAAGAAATCCTAATTTATAATTTTAGGTAAAAATTTTTCTAAATATTTCCTGAAACTCTTCTCTATTTTCTTTGAGATTTTTGCTACTTAACCACTGCTTGAAATCATGATGACAAAAAGAAATAGTAGAATCAAGTCATTTATCTTTGATCCCTAAATAGGATTCAATATCTCATTTTTTGAGAATGAAAATATTCTCATTATAAAATCTATCAATATTATTAAGTATAAATTCATATTTATCCGGAAATAAATTTTTGATAGTAGCTACGAGTTTACTATAATGATTACCCAAACCTGTCTTATTTTTTTTTATGCTGTTAAAATATTTTCTTACTTGTTTATAATAATAATTCAGATCAACCTGATTCAAAATTCCATAATCCACAATATTATCTCGATCTCACACAAAATAAGATTTTATTCCAAATTTTGATAGAAATTTCGCCCATATTTTATAACTTCATTTACCATTTATATTGATGATTTCATAATCAGTAATTCTTTTTCAGAAATCAGCATTTATATGTAAATGTTTCAAGTAAAATTCAAAGAAATACTGATCAGTCTCTCATTCTACCATTATAATTTTGTTAACAAAAAATATTTTCGATAGGTTCTCCAATTTTAGAATATGAACAAGACTTGCTTCATCAGGATCAATATTAACTGCGGGATTTTTTAATTCAGTTTCACCATCTATTTTAGCAAACCTGTAAACATTGGATATGTTTTTTTCATTAATGAATAGGGGAGAATAGGTAGATATAATAAATTGTGTCCCTATATTTTCGTTTACTTTCTCTAACATTCTTGCAAGACTTCTTTGCATTTGCGGATGAAAATGTATTTCTGGTTCATTTATAATCAACATTCCATCTTTAAGATCATAGCCATAAATAGCAAAAAGCATAACAAGTAATGATTGCTGACCATCAGAGAAGTCATCAAAATCACATTTATTTCATCGATTATCCACGAAATTGAATATTAGATTCTTTTTGTCATATTCCACATCCAAACTTTTCTCAAAATATTTTTGTATTACTGAAACCAAACTGTTATAAAATTCAGATTTTTTTAAATTCTTTTTATAATTTACAATATCATCTTGGATAATATTCCGTATCTTTTTGGCACATAGATAATAACCTTGAATAGAGTAGTAAGCAGAAGTGTTTTTCTCAGCGATTAATTGGTCCCGTGAAAGAGGATTTATAACATTCGCGATAGCCCTTAATTTTCTATCAGATCAAATGATAGCAAAAGTATTCTTCAGTCAAGGCAATTTACTTTTATTATCGGACTCCCATTGGTTATAAATATCAATACAAATTTGTATCAATTCTCTTTCTCTGAAATAATTCAAAATAAATTTTTCTATTACCGATAGACCAGATTCATCTATTATTATCTTATTATTAGGAATATCGAATTTAAAATGGAACGTGATTTTATCATTTACTAATTTTATATCTTCTGGTTTCATATTATCAAAAATCAAGTTTAGATTACTATATTTTTTGATAATATTGTTGATCAGTTTAGTATTTTTACAAAGTAGATTGATATTATAATAATCATGATCTGTTAGATGAAGCTGGACAATAACTTCAGATTCCTTATCGGGGGACCTAAAATGTTTACTTATTTTATCCATAAATAACTCACTGGAACTTATTACGTCTTTAAATTTTTTACTTTCCTGATTAACGACCTTACCTACCGGTTGGTTTACCCCGGGAATGCGGGGCAGGCAGGTCAATTTTCTATCATAGATGTAATCTTTTATAAGACCAACATAAAAAATCTGACTTATAATATGCAATCCACTGCTCTTCCCTGTACCATTTGGCCCGATAAGAACATTTACATTGTTATTCTCCTTATTAGAGAATCTTATGCCTTCGATCTTATTTAGATCAGGCACTCGGGGGTAAGTTGATAAATTTGAGATTTTGACGTTAGATAGTTGCATTTTTTTCTATCTTTAAATTTTTTATATTCAGCTTGTAGCCTTAAGTTTTAAGCTAAATTTTTTTCTGCATTCAGCTTATAGCATATAGCATACAGCTAATATAATTATAACCAAAATCCAGATTTTTGCAAAAATACAGTATTTATATAAAGAAAGGGACTTAAGGCTTTTTATCAACAAATATTTGATAGTAAAAGCACAGAAAAAGTGTATATTTTGTTAGCAAAAAATATTTTTGCAGGATAATATGATTTAATATATTTCTAAATTTTTTTTATGCAAGATAAACTCAACCGCCAAAAAAATCAGTGAAACGTAATTTTTTTGGATGATTGAGTTATACCGACGACTTGAGAAACTGTAAGCATAAACGAAGTGAAATGATTACCGACCTGCCTGTCCGGTAGGCAGGCCTGCCTGTCCGGTAGACAGGTTTCGAAAGCAGTTCGGTACAAACTCTTTTCATTCAAACAAAAATCAACTGATTTCATTGTAGAAGAAGAATTACCTTTCACCTTATCATGACAGGGGGATGTTTTTTTTGTGTTCTTTGAAAAAAGAAATATCAATACTATGGATGTCGTCAATCATCTCTGTAACACTTGCAATATATCTAGATTAACCTTAGGAATTGCTGGCCTCAAAGACAAAAAGGCTATCACTAGACAACGGATCTGTATTTACAAAAGTGCTCTCAAAAAGCTTGGTGGAGAAAGGGTATTTCTACAAAGATTAGAAGAGAAAGTAAAGATTCTCAAAACTGATTGGCATACTCAACCAGTAGGGATGACTATACCGATAAGGAATATTTTTCATATTAGACTCAGAGCAAATAAACATCTTAGCCTTCAAGAAAAGGAAATTACTAAGAAAAAAATAACAAGTTTATGCGAAAAATGATTTCCAAATTTATTTTGATCTCAAAGATTCGGCGTCCAGTGAATCAATCCTCAGCAGGGTAAAAATATTTTATCTGGCAAATTAAAAATTAGAGATAAACAAGAACGTCTGTTCAAAATACAATCCTATGCAAGCAAAATGTGCAATGAATATATTTATTCCAGGACAAAGAAATGATTAGAAATTTTAGATGGTGATATTATAGAAATTACAGATTCAAAAAATTTTGCTAAAAAACAGCGAGGAGTGTATCAAAGCAAGACCCAGATAGTGAAAATTTTCGATATAAACAAAAGGAATAAAGATTTTTTTTATTATCCAAACGATTTTCAAAAAGAGATTCCTTTTGATGAACAGACGATGATGATAACAGCTCCTGTTGTATGATATAATTTATTATTGCCACAACCAAACACTGCTGCAGGTGTCAGAGAAAAAAGCTTTTTAGATTCACAATGATTGAATACTAAGAGTTTGAAACTTTGTATGGAATACAAAATATTTGGTATTAGAAGGCCTATTCGAGTCTTTCCGCAAAAAGTAAAAATAAGTTATCAAGGCGATAACGTGTTATTAAATTTCTGATTGCCATCAGGTTCATACGCAAGTATCATGATAGATAAATTGGAACAGGCGGTATGAATCAACATCTCAGATTAAAAAATATATTTGTATGGTAATTCAAGTCCTTATATATATACTCAGCATAAGTGAATACAAGGTAAAAAGTGGTAAAGTCAGACTTTAGTAACTTTTTATTATACTCGATCACCAAAAGAATTTAGAGAGATAAATTATTTTGGGTGTGAGAGTTATACCGACGATTTGAGAAACGACAAGTACAAATAAAGTGAAGTAATTGTCGATTTCGAAAACAGTTCGGTGTGGCCACTTTTTTATAATTTGAATAACAAAATGACAGAACTTGAAACTTTTAAAAAACTATGATTGACTAGTAAAACACTGGATGCATTAGCAAGGAAATGATTTGAAAATCCGTCAGAAATACAAAGTCAGGTAATCCCTTTACTTTTAGCTAACGAAAAAAATATTATATGACAAGCAGAAACTTGAAGTGGTAAAACTGCTGCTTTTGGTTTACCATTGATAGAAAGATTAAATACGGGTAAAAACATACAAGCACTTATACTTGTTCCCACAAGAGAACTAGCAATACAAGTAGCTCAAGAGATTAGTTCTTTGCAGAGTAATTTCGTATTAAGAATAACTTCTATCTACGGATGACAATCTTATGAAATTCAGAATAGAGCTTTGAGAAAGGGAGTGGATATACTTGTCGGTACCCCATGAAGAGTCATGGATCATATGAATAGATGAACAATTAAACTGGATAATATTTCCTATTTCATACTGGACGAAGCAGATGAAATGTTGAATATGGGATTTATTGACGACATCAAAAAGATATTTTCCAAAACAAATACAAGCAAAAGAGTCTTGTTATTCTCTGCCACTATGCCAAGTGCAATACTTTCTGTTGTCAAAAAATATATGTGAGAGTGTCAGCTTGTCTCTGTTACCAAACCTCAAATGACGGTTGCTCAGACTGAGCAAATTTATTTTGAAGTAAATGAAAAAGATAAATTAGAGGCTTTATGTAGGATAATGGATCATGAGCAAGATTTTTATGGAATTGTATTTTGTAAAACTAAAGCAAACGTAGATTTTTTGTTTAATAAATTACATGAGAGATGATATATCGTGCAAGCACTTCATGGTGACATAGCACAGAAACAAAGAGAGAATATTTTGAAATTATTTAAAAATAAGAAAATAAAAATACTGATAGCGACAGACGTAGCGGCTAGATGAATAGATGTAAATGACATGACTCACGTAATCAATTATAACCTACCAGACGATCCAGAGAAATATGTTCATAGAGTTGGTAGAACTGGTAGAGCAGGTAAAACATGAAAAGCTATTAGTTTCGTGACAGCTAGTGAATGTAGGAAAATTGTTTTTTTTCAAAAAGCTACCAAGGCTGTTATCAAAAGGACCGACATTCCTGAGATAAAAAACGTAATCGAAAATAAACAAAATAAATTGAAAAGTAAAATCGATGATGTAATCCAGGCTTGAAGTTCTGAGAAATATTTAAAATTTGCTCAAGAATTAACTAAAACTAATGAATCTGAAAAAGTAATTGCTGCATTATTGAAGATGGCGTATCAGAATGAATTGAATGAAGATAATTATAGGACAATAGAAAAGTTACATTCCAAATGATGATGATCTTATGATAAATGAAATACTAGATTATTTATTACCGTTGGTAGAACTGCATGATATACGGCCAAATCTTTGGTAGAATATTTAGAAAAAGAAAGTTGAGTATTTGGCAAATATATGGACGATGTAAGAGTAATGGATAATTTCTCTTTTGCAACAGTCCCAGATGCACAAGCGACTACAATACTAGCAGCATTTGCGAGCAAAAAACAAGATGGTAGATCTCTAGTAAGCATGGCCAAAGATCCTATCTCCAGCTCTGATAGAGGATCCAGTTATTCCAGAAGAAGAGATGACTGACCACGTTGAAATTATTCTTCTAGAGATAGGAAACCTTATAATAAATTTTCTAAACCTTATGGATCAGATAGATGATATTCTAAACCGTCATGAGACAGATATTCTAAACCTGGTAGCACATTCAAATCCTGATGAGACAGATATTCTAAACCTTGATGATATAATAGTCCCAGACAACCATATAAAGGTAATAAACCAGATAGATTTCCTAGATAATACAAATTTTCTTAATTGAAATCATAGCGAAAGAGAGGATTAGTCCTCTTTTTTTGACAAAAAAATAATTCTGAATATAATCAGATATGGGTTTTATCCTTTATCATAATATACAGATGATAAATACCATGGCGACTTTAGATAAATTTCTAAGCGGGAATGCTCAAGAAATATTTTTTGATTCTAAAGCATATAAAGAAATATTACAACAAAAATTAAATAATAAAAATGACACTAGAGATAAAATAGAGGAATATAAGAAAAAAACATTACAAATGTCACTGGAATTATTAAAAGCTAGAAATAGGAAAATAAATATTGATGAAAATTCTCCTCAACGATTTCTTAACTTAGATCCTGAACAATTTGATCAATGACTATTTGGACGAAGAAAATTTAACTCAAAATCTATAGGAATTTATCTTTCATGAGACAAACAACAAACATTTGAGATATTCGATAAGCAAGCAAAGATCATTGATTATTATATTAATAATTATCCTCATGTATGGCCTCAGAAACCATCCAAACAGTTGCTTCGTTTCCATGAGGCACAATTATTGGCTTTTCAAGAAAAAACCACAGAAGCAATAGAAATTATTAAATGAATGAATCGAGAAAATATTGGTATAACCAAGACATATTATGAAGCCACTATAGCATTTCTCCAACATGATAAAAAAACACTAAAAGAATGTCAAAAAGAAAAAGCTGACCCCAATCATGAATTTATAAAGAGATTTTTTGACAATGTAGACACAACCAAAACATATTTGGAAATTTATAATAATATATAATAAATAGATTAGAGAAGCGATCCTCTTTTTTTCAAAACAAAAATCACTCTCTAGAGAGTAATTTCGTTATACATTGAAGAATATAATTATTCTGCTTCTTGTTCAGGAGCATCTTCTTTTGTATCTTCTGCAGCTGGAGTATTTACTTCTTCTTCAGTAGCTGTTGTTTCGTCTGTCATAATATTTCTATGTTAATAAATAAAAATCTGCCCTTGGTTTATCACCGGGGTTCGCATCATTTTTCGATACAAATTCAACTGTAAGAGAAACCTAGCGAATAGCTAGGCTTTTATTCAAAGAAACAACAAATAGCGCAGAGGAGATCAGAATACTGTTTTTTGACATATCAAGGAAATATTACATGATATTGATTTATGAACCGAAATATATATAAAAGTGATATAGCCAAAGTTTAGTATCCTATTTATCAAACAATGAATAATTGAGTAATTGATTTAAATGATAGTTTTTTCATCAACAAAGATGAATATATTTCTAAACTTAATAAAGCTCGAGAAATAGTAAAAGAATTACGCAAAAAATATGAATTAAATGACAAAGAGAAAGAGCTTTATGATGCGTGGTTAAATTATTTATATCCCGCCATCGAAGAGAATGAATCATATGTTCTAAATGTAAAAGAAATGGGGTTAAGAGGAATAGTAATAACAATAGATAGTTTAAGGAAGGCATTAGCTGCTGTTGTTTATGATGAAAAAAATAAAAATGAAATGGAAGAAAATTTGGCTGAAATTCAAGAGAACAGTTTCTCCGAATTTCAAATTAGAAATAACCCCCCCGAAATAAAACAAACGAAAAAATTAAATGAATTTATAACTATTTTGGCAAATTTTGAGACAATTAACAATGATGAAATAAATAAATCTTTAAATAAACAAGGGGAAAAAGATCAAGAGCATAGCTGGCGATTAAAATCACTTACAATGAAAAAATTAATAATGTATAGGTATCTTAAAGCATATGATGAATGAATAGAGGAATGATTGACTATCCATTGAGTAGATAATTTTATAGAAGACCGTGATGAATTAAATATTCACATAAAAGTTAAATCAATAGATAAATACATATATGGTTGCATATATTCATATATCACTGAGGACGAAGAGTCGGAAAAAGAAAGAGAAGATATATTTGAAATACGTTTTCCTAAAAGAAATATGTTATATGATCTTTTCAGAGTTAAACACAAAATAACTAGATAAGATATCCTTTTTCAATTGTAAAGATAAATAGAACAGAGGATTAGCTATTTAACGCATTTTGTAACCACTCTACAAATCCAGACATTTTCTCAAAATCTTGAATTAATTTTTTCTCAAAATCTACTGATAACATTTCCTTATCTGTCACCTGTCTTTCCATAATCCAATGTTTTAATTTCAATAGCTCAATATTTGGGTTATCTTTTTTGTATCATCTAGGAGAAGTTTTCACAGCATCATCATATAAGTAAAAAGATTCTGACCTGCCTACCGGCCAGGCAGGCCTTAAAATTTGGTCTATCACTTTTTTTAATTGCTTTCAATTTTTATTTATCGTTTCTCTTATCTTGCCAGTAGTTTTGGAGTCGGGCATATATAAACCTCCAGCGATAAAGGAAGCATTTCATGGTTGTATATGAAGATAGAAACAGGGCAGTCAGACTCTCTTTCAGTTTCTTGTTATTTCTATTCCAAAATTTGTTTTGTATGGTGTCTTATCTTTTGAAAATCTCGTATCTCTATTTATGCGGAAGATACAATCGCTAGCTTTGAGATCATAAGGTAAATCATAAAAATCAGAGATAGACCTAATTAATCTATTGGCTATCGCCAAAACGCTTTTTCTAATCGATTGGTACTGCTCTTGATGTTGCAAGAACCATTCACGTTTATTATTCAACTCTAAATCTTCAAGGAACTTTAAAATTTTATCCATTTAAGAAGATATTTAATCTATAAAATCTGATATGCTTTAAAGTCAATCCACCAATTATTTATTTATCTCCTCAGCAGTTGTTCATCCAACCTTATCATCAGCTCTTTGTAACATCATCCAAACATAACCCCTAATTTCAGGAGCAAGTGGAGTCGTAGTATTAGAAATTATATCATCAGATTTAAGTGCTTTCAAATGTTCTTCATAATATACATCGCCTCAATCATAAGTATCGCCATACAAAGCCCTAGAAAGTGTAGTTGCAAATTCTGCTCTAGTAACTGTATTGTTAGGATAAAAATTATTTATTCACTGTCACATCAATCATAATTGGCAGGATTCTATAATAAAGTTTTGCATTTTTTCTGGTTGATCGGCTATATCATTAAACACACATTCCTTGGAAGTGTCGGGTGCTTTATCCAATACTTTTTCAGCAAACTTAACAATCATTTTAGACATATCAACTCTAGTCAATTTCCCTTGCACATTCGCAGCTTTTATTGTAGGTTGAGTAGTTATTCCATTTTTCATAGCATATTCATATGCCATCTCGGTTTCTAATTTAGTAGATTCTGTCTTTTCCTCTGTAGTCGGAGCACAAGGTTCTATAGTATTAAATTTGGAAAGTCCACCTTTTTCCCAGCAGTAATTCATAGCAGATTCTTTCAAAAGTGAATAAAGCTGACAAACATTTTCATCTAATTTTTCATTCTCAGATCAGTCACCACAAGTATAAGTTATTCATTTAAAATAATTTTCAGTCTTAGTTGTAGTTGACGTAGGTTTCTCAATATTTGTAGGTTTCTCAATTATTTTCTGTTTCTCAGTTTCTGCTGGTATAGTAGCAGTAGATGAGTCGATAGTTGAACCGCAAACATCTATGGTGATGAAAGTGGAAAGTTTATCTGCTGTAGAGCATTGGCTCACGGCAAAATCCTTCCAAACTGAATAAGGCTTGCAAGAAGTTTCCTTCCATAATTTCGTTTCAGGTCAACTATCACAAGCATAAGTAATTCATCTAAAATAATTTTCAGTTTTAGTAATATTTGGTTTTTCAATCATTATAGATTTCTCAGTTTTTGTTGGTAGAGTAGTATCACATTCAAGTACATCATTAAGATAGTTATACAAAAGTTCTTTAAAATGAGATCTTATTTCGGCTTCTCTTTCAACATTAGGTATGCCCAAAACAGTTTTTGTTTGTTGTGCGATTTTATCAACATAATATTTTAATCATACACATGATACTTCCTGTTTAATATCAGGATGTTTCTGTATAAAAGTCTCTAAAATCTTATCAGCTACGGGTAAATTTATATCAATATATGCAGGTTGTTGTCGTTTTACTTGCGTCTCAGGATATATGGGTTGTGTATCTTTTATTGGTTGTATAGTTGTTGTTGATGTTTCAGTTGCTGGTGGAACAATAGCAGACGGCATATTTACGGCTGGCACTCGAACAGCTGAAGAACAATCATCTATGGTACTAAAACTTGAAAGTGTAGTCCCTGCAGGACACCAATTCGTAGCATATTCTTTCCAAAGTGAGATAGGTTTACAAGAAGTTTCATTCCATACTTTTATTTCAGATCAACCATCACAAGTATAAATCATTCATCTGAAACGACTTTCAGTTGTGGCATTAATATTATCAGTAGCAAAAGAAATTCCAATCACTCCTAAAGTGGTCATAATAATTATGAAAAGAATTTTTTTCATTATATTTATAATTAAAAATAAAAATTCATTTAATTAATTTTGATATTTCTTTCTAAATTTTATGAAATGTAAGAAGTGAAGGAATAACAAAAAATTCAAATAAAGCCAAGAATTCTCTCTTCCTAAGAAGCCTAGAAATCCAAGAAAACCAAGAAATCCTAAATAAGCTGTCCAATGTGGAGCTGTTTTCATATTCATTGAGGAAAAAGAATAAAATTATTCTGAACTATATTCTTTTTATTTCTCTTTTTCAAGAGGGGAATTAATTAATTTTTATCTGCCCCTGGCATGACTGATTAAAAAATAGACGTGTTGACAAAATACAGGAAATGGTTATAATCTATTTAACCGAACTTACATTTTATGTACCCAAATAATACAATGAACGACATAAATAAACATTCTAATTCAAATATTCAAAACTCTTCCAGGATTTTGCAAAAAATTGGGAAAGATTTACAAAAAAGGATTTTAGAAAATCTAAATTCTCGTGAATTACCTAATTCAGATTATCAAGAAACTGAAAGATTAAAAAAATTAGCATGGCAAGATGTAAGAAGACACATGATAGATGAATTGCTGTTGAATGTTAGTAAAGATTTTACATTGCCAAATAAACTTATGGCACAATACGATGTTCTCAATCTATGATGACTAACATTTGAGAGATACAAAATAGCAGAAAAAATGTGATTTGAAGCCTATCTGAAACGCTATAATAAAATTAAACTAAAACAAGAAAAAATATTATTAGAAAAAGAGGATTTCAAAGATTTGGTGGTTGTTTTGACTATTTTTTATCCAAAGAATAATGATAGAATACCAAACTATAGGAAGAATTTAACATACAAATTTCTCCGAAATTTAAATAAGCTAAACATCAAATGTGTCGTTTGAGACTGATGATCAGAGGAATTCTTTTTGGATAAAATAAAACAACTAGATAACATAAAAGTTATCGATCTCAGTAAAGACCAAAAAACAACACTTTGAAAAGATAGAGCGAATATCATATCCCAAGCTGTAAAAATTTATCCACATAAATATTATTTTCAAACTGAAGCAGAGAAGGTATCATATTCTTGAGTAGCCAATCTATATAGTTTGTTATCTGAGATTAAAAAATGAAAATCTTCAATCGTACTTGCAAAAAGAATTGATAAGATATCTATGCCAGATTTTCATGCTAGAGAAGAAACTAGAGCCAACAAGGAATTGGGAAACATAATGATGAAAGGTCAGGGAGAACATAAATGACATAGAAATCCAGATCTTTACGGATGAGAGAAATATGATTTTTTTGGTTCTGCTAGTATTTTCGATGAAAAAGGAGCTCAAGAATTTCTAAAATACAAATCAGAGTTGGATAAGCGAGATAGATTTATCATTCCTATTATGATGGCTTGAATGAAATGACAAAATATAGGTACAGCAAATGTTGATCTTATATATAATATAAGAGAGAAAATACATGAACAGGGTGAAGGAGAGAATATATTTAAAATGAAAAGATTAGATCAATATAAATCAATTTTGGAAGAAGCTAGAAAACAAGCAAAAAAATAGTATTCAAAAAAGAAATAGAGAGGAGAGCAGAGGAGAGCACTTCTCAAAAAATAAATTACAAAAAAATAAATCCAAATCGCCTCTCAAAAAAACCAGAATCAAGAAAGTCTAGAATTCTAAATAAACTCAAACCAGCCAAAATACCACCAAAATACAAAAACCACTCTTTTCCACCTTTTCATACCTTGCACATTGTGATCCAGGTTGTGCGAGCGTCCGTAGCGGAGCAGAGGACCTGTGAGGGTCTTTTTATTTTAAAAGAAAATCCCCTCGAAGAGGGGAAAAGGGCGGGCGAAAAGTTAAATTAAGAAAAGATAAAATAACTTGCTTTTTAAAAGAAAAAATATATACTTAATAGTGGAAGTGAGGGTTCGTCCCAGCGACCGGACAAGTCTGATCTGGTTATCACTTCTTTTTTTTATATTTGATTATTCTTCAGGTCAAAAGAAATTATTATATCACTTCATTTTTCGTGCTGGCATAACAGAAACAAAGTCAATCTTTTCCCAACCATAAACCTCTCTTAAAACCACTCTTATTCTGTGTTTATCATCTCAATTTTGGACTATACCAACAAAGGCATAATACTGCACAGCTTTTTGTTCTTTTACAAATTGTCATCATCTCTCTACCTCTATATCTTCTAATAGGGCCTTATATTCTTGATATAATGCCATATTACACAATATTTTTTCTAAACTCAAAAAACATAAATATCTCATATATATTTCTTCATTAGTCCTTCTATGTTTATCATCTTTTCTCTCTATATGAGAAAATCATTCAGGGGACACTCTTATCTCCTTAGAAAATGCAGGGCATTTTATTCTTTTTATTGATCTGTAGTATTTAATAGCTCTATCTCTCGCTCTAGACACATCATCGTTAGATCTATCTCACATTTCGTCAGTTAATATAAAACATCATTTTAATTTTAATAAAATCGACAAAAAAATCAATGTTTTATGGTTTTTTTGTCGAGTCTGCTGGGCTTGAAGAGACCAAGGATTTTAGTATACAAGAGGAGTTATATAAGCATTTTTATTGTATTAAAAAATAGGGAATGTACGAAACACTTCTCACTATCCTTTGTCTTTTATTGGTTATTGGCGTGTTTGTTTGATTGGGGTTTTTATATCATAGAGTCGGTAGAAACTATAGAAAATGGAAAAAAGATTATAAACTGAAAAATCCATCAGTTAATAAAGATGATGATAGTAACAATTATTGACGAAAAACCGCTATTACCACTGAACGGAAACAGTTGCTTCTTGTTTTATTGGGCATTATTGCATTCGTTACTTTAAGCATTATTATATCAAGTATTGTACCGGAAGATCTTACTTGGGGAGATGTTTTTGGGCGGATAATTATTGCATTGATCATTGTTTGGAAAATAATAAAATGGCCTTTAATTATATGATTGATTGGATTTTCAATATATTGATTAATTTCTGATCCTAAGGAAAATTTGAAATATTTTATTATTGGAATCGCTATAGTTGTAATATATAATTTCTTTTTCAGCACAACAACTATTTGGACATGATTTTATTATCCAAATGCAATAGTTACAACAGACAATCCAATTGTTCAAGAATGATTCAAAAGCAAAACAGCCTGTTTTGATTGGATAGATACTATGATAAAATGAAATGAAAAAGAAGATTATGAATGTGGAACGAATTGTAGATATGAAGCAAGTTATGAACTATGGAGGTGTAAAGATACATATGATTCAAGATAAATTTATATACTAAAATTAATGAAATGAAGGTATGGAAACGATTATTACGAACAGTAATTTTAATGATTGCTTTTTATCTTTCATATATTCGGTGAATACAAAGATATTTAACCACAAATGCCTCTGTAAACAATATACAAACTATGATATATTGGGGGCAATTATTTGTATGAGTTGCCGTATGAGCAGGTGCTATATGAATAGCTATTGCACAAATCAGAATATCTCAAGAACAATGAGAAATTGTCGATAAACAAACAAAATTACAAGAAAGACAATTAGAGTTAATGTTATATATGTATAACGTTGAGAATGCCAGATATAATCTAGATAAATTAACAAACAATCTCGACACTAATTTATTGCAATATATTGCAGGTAGTATTAGTAAATATCTCGATAAAGATGAAAAAGTTGTGCAAGAAGTAACAGCAAGACTTAAAAATGTAGATATTGGGATATGAAAAGTTAATACCACAATAGATGATGCAATTAATGAATATACAAAAATAAGAAAAGATGCACCTAAATGGATTAAATTTGAATAAATAAAGTATTATAGTTTTTATTATATAGCCATTCGTAAAATGTTAATTAATCTTGAGGGAGATTTTTATAACTTAGATACTGTTTATAAAATTGGGTTTTCCCATAATGAGGGCATTGATCATGACATAATTTTATATTTTCCTTATCTTAAGAAAGACAATTATCTAGAATCAATTATTATCAATAAATTACGTCATCCTGACGTTTGGAAAAAAGTTTACAAACGATTAGAAAAAAACATTAAATAAAGTTAAATTAAAATAAAATCCGCCCGCCCGAAATATTTTTCTTTTTAGAGTTGGATAAGCAGAGGAGAGGATTTATCCACCTTAGGTGGACTCCTCTTTTTTTTTAGTAAAAAATAATTATACTACTTTCATATTTTATTCACCCTTACATTTATGTATCTAGACAATCCAGAATTACAAAAACAAATGGCCGAAGTTACAAAACAAAAATGGGAGAAACTTGTTTTTGGTGATAAACCATATAAATGTATAAAATGCTGAAAACTCAAACATCCCAAAGATTTTGTTATTCAACGATTAGACAATCATCGGGTTGGCAAATATCGTTATCTGTACGAATGCAAAGAATGTAAAAAGAATAGAATCTACAAAAAAAGAGATAAAGACAGAGAAACAATCCAGTGAGCTCTCAATATCATTATAAAACAGCTACAGCAATGAGCCAAGAACAGAAATATTGATTTTAATATATCAGTTGACGATTTATTAGCTTTGCGGGAAAAACAAGGCGGTAAATGTTATTATACCTGATATGATATGCAGTTTTGATTTATATTTTATAAAGAAGGTAAAGAATCTGACAAAGCAAAACGACAATTGTCATGTGATAGGTTAGATAATAATAGGGGATACGAGAAGGGGAATGTCGTCCTCTGTTGCACTATAGCCAACAAAATGAAAAATATACTTTCTACTAAAGAATTTTATCAGATCTGCAAGGATATATCTACTAAGCACAACTAGTCTATACCATAACCTTGCAGGATATCCCATTGCAATGATACACAATATATCTTGTGCAAAGTTCGCTATGTCTCAATACAGTTCGTAACGGACTTTTTATAATTTATTTATCCATTTCTTTATCGTAAAGTTCTAGTGTCTCGTCTCTTGATTTATAATAATTATCTAAAGAACATTTGAGTTCGTCAAGTCATTCTGTATGTATTTTAACCAATTCTATGTTTCATTTTTCTTCTGCTTCTTTTAATAATATCGTAAGGTACTCAAGTTTTCTTTGTCAGGTATTTATATCTATTGTGAGCATAATTACTTTTTGTAATGCTCTATTTAGAATGGCATCTTTACTTAGGTTTTTATTTTGTCTAATGTATATCAAATATGCGAGTCTGATTGCTCATATTCCTAATAATAGGGTTAATAATAATTGAACTCGTGTTAATACCGTTCCGTCGTGTATGAAAGAAATAGGGAAACATAGATTTCAAGTCATAACATAAAAAAATAGGGAATAAAAAGTCCTGTAAGACTAAGTTATTCTACCTATTTAGTTATGATATTCAATATAACGGCGTAACATATCACAAGAGTACATTGGTGCAAGGTATAAGAAAACCGTTGCACAATGTATCTCTATCTTGTGCAAGGTATGATATATTTTTCTCAGATTTCACTTATTTAAGTTTTTTTAATTAATTTACCAAATAAAATAAATTATTTAACTATTTTATTTTTTTATCTACCGTTTATCTATTGTTTATCTACCATTTATCAATGTTTTTTCATTTTCCGTAATTTGCTTGAATTTTAAGCCTCATTTTCAGATCAAGGTGGCACTTAGCTCAGCCCTGCCTACCGGCAGGCAGGTCGAAGGTCAAAAATCATCAATTTAGAACTGGCTTTTGAAGCGATTTTGGCAGAGGATTACTCCTCTGTTTGATATACTACCCTGCAACCAAAAAAAATTAAAAATCAGCTTTTTTTAATAAAATTTTTTAAATCCCTTTTTTTGAGAAATTTGAGAAAATTAAATTTATTTTGAACAATTTAATCTGACTTCATTTTTTTGACTTTTATGCTTTTGTGTGTATAATTGTATTAACTCCACTTTATATCATATTAATCAAAATGGAAATAATTGAAAAAAAAATCGATACTTCAGATGAACTTGCAGATTTGAGCAATAACATAGAATCTAAATTGCCTAAGATTGATAAGTTACCAACCCTAGCTAATGATCCATATGTTAAAAGTGCAACAGAAAAAATCACCGCTAAATGCCTTGAGTGAAAGATGATTAACAAATTATTTCTGAATCAAGAAGTTTTTAAGAATAAGAAAGTATCTGTTTATACAGATCAGGTTCTTAAGACTAATCCAGAACTTCGATTTTTCATATCATCAAACTTATGAATTAATAAAAATTTTATGAATAAAAAATATGAACAATTGTTGGCAGGTGAAAAAATAAAACTACTTGCACTATATAGCACACTCAATAACAAGGTCTATCAGTTGGTAAATCCATACAAGAATGAAAATGGAAAAATTGATACAAAGAAATTTGAAAAAGCCTATACTGATAGCATAAACTGAATCGTTAGTAATCTTGCAATTGATTTTAAATTGACTCAATTATCTAATCTATGAAATATTAAAAAGACACTCAAACAAGATTATAAACTTACCGACAAAGAGATTACTCAATATATAGCTTATTTGGAAGAGCTCAAAAAACAACCAAGTAACGTACAGGAAGCTGGTGGTTGAGGTTATATTGCTGCATTTATCGCTGGAGTAGTACTTACACTTGCGGGAGTTTTCATTTACAATAGGATTACACATCCTAGGTCTGAAACCATTACAAATAGTGGTAGAGTTGAAATAGGAGATCCTAGAACAATTGCGAAATTACTAGCTGTAGATGCTCCTTTCAAAACAACTTGAACTATCAAAAAGGAACAATTTAAAATAAATGACGATGACAATTCTGTTATTCAATGGTTAAAAAAAGCAGCAAATATTCCTCAAAGTTCTGAGATAGTCATGGAAGTTGATGGTAAATTGGCAATACAATTTGATCTTGATAATTCTACTTTTGTATACGACTACTCTACCAAAAAAATATATGCTCATCTAAAAAAACCTCAAATAATAATTACTGATTTTAATCCTAAGATTTTTAAGAAGAACTGAGAGGTATTTGAAATAAAAAAGTTTGATAATATCCAACCAGAATTGATGAGTACCTTGAAACAGGATGTTTTGAAAGATGCCTGAAATAGGAGAGATATTCTAGAAAAAGCTAGAAAAAATACTGAGACTATTTTGAAAAATTTATATACAATTGCTTTCAGTGGTAGCGGAAGAAAACTTGAATGAGTGGAAGTTACCATCGACGATTTTGATGACCCATCTTATCACATTGAGCCACAAGATAAAAAAATAAATATTAAGACTAAATAATAAATTTTTCCTCTCCCCTACCTAATTTTTTTTAGTTTGCCTTGACTTTTTACTCTAAATCAGTATTAAGATATCTCAAAAAAAACTTAACAAAATTTATTAACAAAATTTAAAAGGCTTTTATGATTAAACAACGTTTTGATTTTAACACAGCAGTTGCCTTAACGACAAATGGCAAAGCAAAAAAGGTTGTCGCTATGATAAATGGTACAACTTTAACGGGTAAAGTCACTCTTCTGAATGGAGATCCGCATTTCAAACCACTCAATGGATCTATTTCAAAATTCAGGCAAAAATTTGGTAACGCAAGATCAGTCAGATTAACAGAAGACAATACGACTGAATTGAGAGCTATCGGATGTAAGAGAAGAAGAACAGAAAACCAGATTCTCAGAAAAGGGAAATGACGCTTCTGAGAGAAAAGAACTAAATTAAGTTAAATTTTAAGTTTACTTCGGATTTATAGATAAATGGGAGGCGTATATCGTGCTCCCATTTCTAATTATTTTTTTTATCTCCTGTCCCGCAACGGCAGGGTCAACAATTTATTTTATCATCTGTAATCCTTTTAATCTTCTGTTATTTTTTTTATCTAAAGAAAAAGACTATCAGATGATAATCCAATAGCCCGTCTAATCTAGAGACGGACTCGCCCTTATTATGGAGCTTATTAAATTAGTAAATGACTACTCTACCAATTTAATATGCTCTATAATTTTTAATTTAAAGTCTCGTCTCTAGATATGGTTTGCATACCTTCTGTTTTGGTAAACTTCGGTAGGCGACAAATTTTGAAGACAAAATTTGCGGTTGAAAATTTGGTGCTCAATAGCCTTAGCTCGTTTTTGTTTCATGTAATTTTTTTGTTTACAGCTAAAATTTATGATATTATATAGTAAAAACAAATCAATCAGAGCATTTCCCACTATATTCCAGTTATCACATCCCAGATTAAATATTCACGAATATATTGCCATATCATAAAAAAAGGACGCCACCAATAGACGTCTTTCTATTTTATATTGTCATCTCGAGCAAAGTCGAGAGATCCCTTAATTTTTAATAAAAGGGATTCCTCCATTCCAGTCGGAATGACATTTGTTAATATTTTATTCTGTTGTTGTATCAACGACACTTGTTTCAGTAGTTGCTTCAGTGTTTGTTGTATTAGTATCAAAGTCTACAACTGGAGCTTTATCAGCACCCTCCTCTGCTTTAAATTGTTCAGCTTTCTGGAATCCCCATATTCATGCTACTATATTAGAAGGAAATCTACGAAGATAAATATTATAAGTATTTACTACATCATTAAAATTTTTTCTTTCTACAGCAATTCTATTCTCAGTTCATTCCAATTGCGATTGCAGTTCTAGAAAATTCTGATTAGATTTGAGATCAGGATAATTTTCTACAACAGCAAGTAATTTTCATAAGGCAGTTGTAAGTTCTCCTTGAGTTTTCTGAAATGTAGCTAACTGTTGAGCATCGTTAATATTAACATTCATTTTAGTCGCAGAAGCTCTAGCGTTTGTCACACCAAGTAAAACTGTTTGTTCTTGGCTAGCAAATCATTTAACTGTGTTTACTAGATTTGGAACTAGATCCAATCTTCTTTGATAAACATTTTCTACTTGAGATCGTGCTGTCGTTACTGATTCGTTAAGAGTTACAATATTGTTGTACTTACTTGCAACCCGAAGGATCACTACAATCACAACCGCAAGTATAATAAGTCGTGTCTTTTTCATTTTATATTTTTATAAATTAAAACTAATCTGAATTTTAACTATTTTCAACTAAATTTCCATTATATTTAATCTCCTAATTCCAAACTGAATATTGTCATTCTGAACAGTTTATCCCACAAGGCGGGATAGTTAAGAATATAATTTATACTCTTCGTTTCACCTGCCTACCGCAGGCAGGCTCAGAGTGACAGTTTTTTTTGATTCAAAATTCATCATTCCTAATTCATCATTCTTTTCTAATCCCCTGCTCCTCATCAACCAAATCATCCTCATCCGCCACTAAATCATCATCAACCCCCTCATCAACCAAATCCTCCCCTACCGAATCATCCTCACCAAAATATACCATTACCTCACATAAGTAAACCAAACACAATAAGAAGCAAGAATATTCAGAGAAAAGTTATTCATACAGCTAAAAAGACAAATCATAAAATCCCCAAGGAAGAAGAAATTATTGTTTTAATCTTATTTTTCTTTTTATTTGTTTTCTTATTTATGATACTTTTCAATATGCCACCTATTATAAATCACAAAAAAATTACAATATATAAATAATCTGAATCCATATTTAAATTTTTATTATCATTAGTCCTATATTCCGCTGGTACGTCTCATGATATAATTTGCATACTTTTGGTATAAAAATTATTCACCGCCGAATACCAATCTCCACTATTCACATAAGGACGTATATCATTCTCTATCATGCGGTTAGCTAAAGCATCAGTTATCATTCATTCTAATCCATAACCGATCATTATTCTGATCTTTTTCTCATCAGTAGATATAACTAATAGCAGTCCATTATTTTTGCCTTTCTGTCCTATCTGATTTTCAGTTCAGATTTTCATACCAATATCAAAAAGCTCATTTCCATTCCTATTTGGAAACAAAACAGCAACAAGCTGATTGGTGGTTTGCGTTTCATAATTTTTTGCTATTCCTTTCAATTCATCTAATTGTTTACTTTCCAAAACATTAGAAAAATCAGTTACGAACCCCGTAAGTTTAGGTAAATTCATAGGATCGATATTGCTCTGAGCATATGTTAGTCCTCCTATCAAAGAAGAAAATATAATCAGACTTGTTATTATTTTTCTCATTATTTTTTAGAAAATATATTAAATTATTTTTTTTAAATTCATCATTCCTAATTCCTAATTCATCATTAATAAGTTGCGTCCCCGCCTTTCTTCTCCCACTCAGTAAATTTCATAATCTCTTTTTCGAAATGTAATTCCACTTCACCGATAGGACCATTTCTATTTTTTCTAATACAAACATCAGTAAATCATTTTTTATCTGTATCTGGATCATAATAATCTTCTCTGTGTAGAAAAATTACAGCATCAGCATCCTGTTCTATTGCTCAAGACTCTCTAAGATCTGAAAGTTGTGGCTTCTTGTCTACACGTTTTTCTACCTCACGTGAAAGTTGTGATAATGCCATGATAGGTAGTTCAAGATCTCTAGCTAATTCTTTAAGTCATCTAGAAATTTCCGATATTTCCTGAACTCTATTACCAATATAAGAAACTGACCCACTCATAAGTTGCAAATAATCCACAATCACTAAATCGAGATTTCATTTTTCTATTTTAAGTCTTCTAAGTTTTGATTTCAATTGAGTAACAGTTGTTGATCATTTATCATCTATATAGACATTAGTTTCTCACAATATTTCCATCGCTTCTCACATATTTGCAAAATCTTCAGAATCAAGTCTACCTTTAGTTATTTTATACATCGGGATACCAGCAACCATGGAAAGTATTCTATCAACAATCTGATCTGAAGCCATTTCAAGCGAAAACATCGCAACAGTTTTCTTTTGATCAACGGCGATTTGTTTTAGAATATTGATGGCAAATGCTGTTTTACCCATACTAGGACGTGCAGCTAATATAATAAATTCTCCTGGTTTAAATCAACCAAGAATTTCATCAAGTCATTTATAGCCAGAGAAAACCTTCTTCTGTTGTGCCTTTTCTGGATTATCTACAAATTCCATATAATCCTCTATTCTCACAGAAAGGATATCTTTGATATGTTTTATAGTATCAGAAGTTTTAGTTTGTGTAAGATCAAAAATTCTTCTCTCAATAGCTTCTAGAATATCAAGTGTTTCTTTTTGGTCATAAACATCTCATATGATTTTTTGTGAAACTTTGAGAATATTTCTCAATGTGGATTTCTCTTTAACTATTCTAGCATATTCACTACAAGATGAGGTACTAAGAAGAAAATTGGATAACTCATAAATATAATCATTGCCTCATACTGTGTCTAATACATCATTCTTTGTTAGCTGATCAGATACCGTAAGTGCATCTATAGTTTTACGAGCAATTCGAAGATCTTTGATTGCTTTGTATATGAAAACATGTTCCTTCTGATAGAAATCTTCAGGAATCAGTCACATACCCTCATACAAGTACATCAATTCATTATCCATTAAGATGCCACATAATGTTCATTTCTCAGCATCAATGTTATGGGGAGGTAATTTGATATCTTCTAGATTAACCATTCAAATTTTAGAGTTAAAAAAATACATAAAATCTTTTAGCGCCTGCCCTCGAGACTTCGGGGTATAGCTTAAAGCATATAGCTTTAATACACTTATAAAAAAATTATTTTGATTATCAATTCAATTTTTGTTAAATTCTGTCTACCTCTGTCTACATAAGTCTTCAATCTAATTTTAAATGTAACAAACTAATTTTAAATGTAACAAATCCCTCCCCCTCACATTCGTTCGGGTACTCCCTTTATCAAGGGAGACAATTAATTTTCAATTTTATCAATCGTTTATCTACTGTTTATCAACCGTTTATCCTTTTCTTAGAAATTCATAACTAAATTTTAGTCATTTTTCTATCAAATCTATATCCATATTCTCATTCACACCATGCATATTCGAGTCCCCATTAGCTAAAGGGATCAAGACATTATTTACAGATATTATACTATCGAGAAGGTTAACAACAGTCAATGTTCCACCAGAATATCTGTATATAACTGGTTTAGCAAAGATGTCTTTTAGGATACTTTCAGCTTTTTTGATATATGAATTTTTCATATTCACCTTGGTAGCTTTAGAGCTTGCCGAAAATTCTATTTCGTAATCGACATATCAAGGGATATTTCATTTTATTCGTTGCTCAAACGATGAAATTATTTTTTGAGGATCTTGATTTTTTACTAATCTGAAATCCAAAACAGCAGAAGCTGATCCAGGAATAGCACCCTTAAATCATTCACCACGATATCAACCATCAATAGAGATAATCTGTGCTCTTGGTCTAAGTCAAATCTGAGTGAACAAATCAAATTCCTTATCTTTTAATATCGTTTTCACTCATGTATCATTCATAAATTTATTAGCGTCAAATTTTATTCTCTTATTTCTGACGGCAACATCAGGATCTATATCTTCCACATCATAATAAAAATATGGAATAGTTATATGGTTATTATAATCATATAATTTGGAAAGCAATTTATTTATTTCCTGGATAGGATTGGGAACCATTCACCCATAAACCCCTGAATGTAAATCCGTTTTTGCTGTAATTATTTTCAATTTAGCATTAAATCATCAATTATATCATACATCTATACACGGACTATCATCGATAATTTCTGAATCTGAAATCAAACAAAAATCTGACTTTAAATTACTTTGAAAATCTCTCAAAAAAGATTCCAACTTTCAAGATCAGTTTTCTTCATTTCCTTCTATAAGGAATATAACATTATATCATAACTTCTTAGATTTTATAAGTTCTCCAACTGTCAAAAAGTGTATCAGAAATTGTCATTTGTTATCAGCTACTCATCTTCCAAATATTTTATCTTTACCGATATACAAAGAAAATGGATCTTGTTTCCATCATTCAGATTTATGAGCTGGCTGAACATCATAGTGTCAGTAAATAAGACAAGTCGGCAAGTTTTTATCAAAAACATAGCTCGAGACAACGATAGGATTATCATATCATTCGACAATGATTGATTTCATGCCACTATTTTCACTTCGTTCTTTAAGTAAAATAGAAGCTTTCTTAATGTCTGGGGTACTTTTTTTCTCTCAAGATATAGTTTTAAGCTCAACTAATTCTTTCAGAAATTGATAATACTTTGCTAACATCGTGCAATAATTAAAAATAATAAAATTACTAAATTCTAAGCCCTAAAGACTAAAGACTATCGACTAAAGACTAAATTCAATGATTTTGTTTTAAAATTTTATTCAATAGAAAATTGTTTTAGTTTTTTCTTAGCTTTTTCATTAGATGGTTCGAATTCCAAAACTCTAAAATAATATTTTTTGGAATTATCCAAATCTCATAATTCTTCATATAGATCAGCTAATGTTAACATATAAACAGAATTAGTTGGTCTAAGTTTAATTACTTTTTCCATTTCTTCTATAGCGTCCTTTTTTCTATCTGTATTATAAAGTAATTCCACCATACTAATATAATATTTTGGATTATTGGGATTAATTGTTATAGCCTTTTCTATAAGAAGTTCAGATGTTTCAAAATCTCATGAAGTAAGATAAATTTCTCATATCTGCCATATAGCTTTATGATCTTGTCCATCAAGTTCAACAATTTTTTTTAGAAGTGATAAAGCTTTTTTGTGATTACCCACATTAAAATAAAGATCAGCCAGCAACCTATTAAGATCCTTATCTTCACTGTTTATAGCTAGTCACTCGATTATTTTTTTCTCATATTCTTCAAGTTTTCATTCCTTTCTAAGTACTAACGCATCATAAGTTATTTTTTCAATAATTTTTTTCTTTTTGATAAATAAATCTCTTTCATCAACATAAGTTTCCATCTCTTTTTCCGATATTTTTTTATCTTTATCATCCTTCTCTTGGTTATTGTTTTCTTTTTTTAAATCTAAATTCTCCAAAATAGTATCCAATTGTTTTACCTCACTATTTAATATTTCCACTCTAAATTTTTCCAATAATCTTAAATCAGAGAATTTATTTAACAAAATTCTTCAATATCTTTGGACCCTCTTGGTAAGAAAGATAGAAAAAAGTCACACCGGAAATGCTATTATCAATACAGTAAACAAAACCCATAGAATAGTTCATAATTTTAACATCAGATTTAATGAGAAAGTTTTAAAAAAAATTACTCCTTTTCTTCTACTTTTTCTTGAGTCTTTTGTTTAGCTAGTTTTATTTGTGATAATGGTATTCTTATAACATAACCATCCTCTGTTTTTATAGTAACATCATTATTCATGATATTGAAAGATAATACGGTTCAGCAAGTATCGCATCCGACAACTTCGGTATAAGATCACTTTTGTGGAAACTTTTTACCTTCCTGAACATACAAATCTAGCTCATACATTATGCTACATTTGAGTTTACCACATCTTCATTTTAATTTTTCTATATCTCTTCATTCAAGGTTCTGTATAACTATATTTTCTATCTCCACACTAGGTAATGGTCTAGAACTTTTACAGCAAAGACTGAGTCAATTACATCATATTATACAATCTGCTCATGGCGCCATTTTAATCATATCTCTAGCTCATATCTGAAAGAGAAATATGTTTTTACCAAGTTCTTGTCTCAACTCCTTTACAAAATCTGTAAAAATATATCTTTCCTCAGAATAAAAATAGAAATAAATCTGATCGGAATATATATGAAATCTTGCTGTAATAGGTATCGAGTCAGGAAAATTTTTCCTAAATAATTTTTTGAAAAGTGGAAAAATCTCAAGTGCAAATTGTTGTTGTTCTTCAAAGAACTCTTTATCTTCTCACTCCAACAATCTTTCAAATTTTCATTGTCTATCAGTCTCTATTTCATGTCACAAATAAGTTCAAACAGTTAGTTTATTCACACCATTTTGTTCTATTGAATTATAGACAACCTTGTCTCATGCTTTAAGTTTAGATAAAGATTCTTCATCCACATTTTTTACAATAACATTTTTATTAGTATACCAATCAAGCACGTATATTGTTTTCATAGAATATTTTTAATTTTTTAAAATTTTTTAATTTTAGATTCTCTTCTTTGCCGGGAATTTATCTCCCACCATAGTCTCAAACTCCTCCTTCGTTAGATACTCTTTATCAAGCAACACAACTGACATTTTCTCAATCAGAGTCTTATTTTCTTTTATAATTTTTTTAGATTTTTCATAGCAATCAAATAAATATTGTTTTATTTTTGCATCAATGATTTCAGCTGTTTTTTCACTATAATTTTTATACATCTTATACTCATCTTTTTCATTATCAACATAAAAAATGGGTCATAAATCCTTATCCATACCATATTTCACTATCATATTTGTAATAATTTCAGTCGCTTTTTCAAAATCATTTGAAGCTCAAGTTGTTATTTCGTTCTCACCAAAAAATACTTCTTCGGCAGCTCTTCATCAAAGCAATGAAATAACATCATCAATAAATTTTGATTTAGAAGATAGATATTTATCTTCGGTTGGTGACATTCGAGTAACTCACAAAGCATAACCCCTACGAACAATAGAGATTTTCTCAATTGGATCAGCATTTAGTAACAAATGTGAAGTAATTGCATGTCATAGTTCATGGTAAGCTATAACTTTTTTCTCTTCTTCTCTTATCGATTTCACTTTCTTCTCAGGTCACATAATTACTTTTTCCAAAGCATATTCAAAATCTTTGGGTTCCAAGACCGTTCTATTTTCTTTACCTATTTTAAGCGATGCTTCATTTACTATATTTTCTATATCAGCTCAGACTAAGCCACTTGTTCTTTTGGCTAATGACTCAACACTTAGTTTTTTATCAATCTTTTTTAATTTGAGATAATAATTAAATATCATTATTCTTTCTTCATAAGTTGGAGCAGAGACCATTACTTTCCTATCAAATCTTCACGCTCTCAATAACGCTGGATCAAGAATGTCGGGCCTATTAGTCGCAGCCACAACTATAATATTTGTTTCATTATCAAATCAATCCATTTCAGTAAGAATCTGATTAAGAGTCTGCTCTTGTTCTTGATGTCAACCGGTATAACCAACTCCTCTCTTTTTTCATATCGCGTCTATCTCATCTATAAAAATAATCGCCCTTCATACGGCTTTAGCTTTTCAGAAAAGTTCTCTAACTTTAGCTGCTCACATTCATACAAGCATTTCCATAAATTCTGATCAAGAAACAGAGAAGAATGGAACATCTGATTCTCAAGCAACAGCTCTAGCTAACAATGTTTTACCACTTCAGGGCTGGCCATAAAGTAAAACTCATTTTGGATGTCTTGCTCATACCTTTTGATATTTACCAGGATTTTTGAGATAATCAACTATTTCTGATAGTTCCATTTTGACTTCTTCCATGCCAGCAACATCAGAAAATCTAGTTTTAATTGTTTTTTTAGTATTTAATTTTCATGCCTTGATATTGAATGGGAATCCTCATCATTTTGGCATACTAAATTTCATCAACACAAGTATAAGAATGAAGAACAAAAGGATCGGTCAAACTTGTTCGAATATCTTCTGTCCGATTGATTTCTTATTAAATTTTATATCTAATGCAATTTTAGCATTAGTAGTAGAAATTCACAGATCTTTCAATGACATCTCTGTTGGTTTTTTGGATTCCAAAACATTGAAATATTCCTCGGTAAATTGTTTACCAAGCGACATAAAAGATATGGTACTTCATGTTCACAAATATTTATATCATTGCAAATCAGTATCATCAGTTATTACAACTTTATTGAAAGCTCACAAATTATAACTTTTCATAAAATCATTGAGAGAAACGGTCTTTTTCTCACGAATCACTTGTATATTATCGCCGTTCATATCAACATTTCTATAAAGTTGCAAGAATCAAGTGACCAAAATAGCGAATATTATCACGAACCATAAGCCCTTTTTCATAATTTTCAAAATACAAAAAATAAATGCCTTTCATTTATACCAAATTATCTTTCAATTTCAATCAAAAACAGCATTGAAAAAGAATAAAATTTATTTAGATTATATAAAGGTAAAAAAACAATTGGGAAGAAGAAAAAGGCTGATTTTAAACAAAATTCATCAATGTTTAACAATGTTTATCAATTTATTCATGTCCGAATTAAAATCACTACTCAAAACGACACCAAAATACATCGCCTTGCTAGAAAAAAATTGAATTCAAACAGCTAAGGATTTTTTACAATATTTTCCAAGAGCACACGAAGATAGAGCTAATATTAGAAACTTAAATGAATTGGTTTTTAACGAGAAATGAATAACTGCCACCAAAGGTAAGATCATATCCAAAAGTGTTTTTTCCAGATGATGAAGAAGGATTTATGATATCAAATTTCAAGACTCGATATGAAACAAATGATATATTACAATTTTCAATTCTTGATATCTTGCGAGTAAAATCATAGAAAATCAATGGTATATCATAGTTGGTAAGCCTAGCATCAAATATAATAAAATTACGTTTTCACATCCAGACGTAATACAAACAGAAGCTCCTGAAGAAAATTTAGTGACTAGTGAAGAGTGACTAGTTACTAGTAATGAGAAACTCGTAACTCGTAACTCGCAACTCGTAACTGAATCATATAACTCATGAAGAATTTTCCCTATTTATCCAGAATTAAACTGAATTAAGCCATGACGATTCGCTCAGAAAATTTGGTGACTTTTGGACAAAGTTGACACATTTTTTGACGAGTACTTACCTAATAAATTCCTACAAAAATTCAACTTAATGTGAGTGATTGAAACAATTAAAGAAATGCATTATCCGACCAGTTTCGAAAAGCAAAAACAAGCCCAAATTAGAATATTCTTTGATAGATTACTTAGGATTCAGCTTTATTCTCTTTTGAATAAACAGGCCTATCAACTTAATAGAAGCCACGTTCAAAATGAAATTATTGATTGGAATATTGTCAAAGAAATAATTGCTACATTGCCATTCACGTTAACGAATGCACAAAAAAAAGTCATTAAGCATGTCACAGAGAATATACATGATATCAAACCAATGCTCAGACTTCTTCAATGAGATGTTGGTAGTGGTAAAACAGTGGTTGCCGCAATATCAGCTTATTATACTTTCAAAAAATTCTGATGACAATCAGTTTTTCTGGCACCACTAGAGGTATTAGCAAACCAGCATTATAAAACATTAGCTAAGCTTCTTTTGCCTTTGTGATTACGTTTAGAATTATTGACCTGAGCTGTTACCAAACAACAAAAAGATAAAATTAAATCTGATTTAAAACAATGAAAAATTAACGTGTTAATATGAACTCACGCAGTTTTACAAGAAGATGTAGATTTTCAAAATTTACAATTTGTAGTCATAGATGAGCAACATAAATTCTGAGTAAAACAAAGAGCCTTTTTCAAAAGATTTGGATCACCACACATACTTCAAATGTCAGCTACCCCAATTCCAAGATCCATGGCATTAGCATTTTTCTGAGAATTTGATGTAAGTATCATAGACGAAATGCCTATTGGAAGAAAACCGATTTATACCCAAATAGTTTCAGAGAAAGAATATATAAAACTCAAACCACGAATATTAGCAAAAATCAATGAGGGACAAAAAGTTTTCATAGTTACTCCCCTCATCGAAGAATCAGAAAAGATGGAAGAGCTCAAAGCAGCTACCACACAATTTCAGGAAGTCAAAGAATTATTTCCAGAATTAAAATGAAAGGTTTGAATGTTACACGGCAGGCTAAGTTCCAAAGAAAAAGATAAAATTATGAATGATTTTAAATCCTGAAAGTTGTCTATATTGGTGTCTACTACTGTCATAGAAGTATGAATAGATATACCAGAAGCAACTATCATGGTTATTAAAAACGCTGAACGTTTTGGTTTATCTCAGCTTCATCAGCTTAGAGGAAGGATTGGTAGATCAGATTTGAAGTCTTATTGTTTTCTAGAGACCAAAAATAAATCGTGAGATTCTTATCAAAGACTCAAAGCCATGGAAGAAACTAACGATGGATTTAAATTAGCTGAACTTGATCTACAACAACGCTGACCATGAGAAATTTTATGAACTATCCAATCTTGAGTTGCAGACATACCGCTTTCAGTACTTTCAGATTTAAAATTTCTTGAAAAAATTCAAGACTGAGCAAAACGACTTCTTGAAAATTACCCTGAACTAAAATGACTTGAACCACTGAAAAAATATTTGAGCGAAAAAATGTGAGATTTATTAGCATAAATTTTTACATTATTTAATTACACAAATGTTACAGACAACTCACGTATATCTTTTCAATAGCAAAGGACAGCTTTTATTAGGGATGAAAAAAAGATGATTTGGTATCGGTAAATGGAATTGATTTGGTGGAAAAAATCATGAAGGAGAAACAATTAAACAAACAGCACTCAGAGAGCTATTCGAAGAAGCATGAATTTTTTTAAATGAAAACCAAGTAGAGAAAGTTGGTATATTACATTTTTTTCGAGAATCAAATCCCGAACGAAATCAAGACGTTCATATTTACAGCTGAATATATGATGGTGAATTTATCGAGACCGAGGAAATGAAACCTCAATGGCGAGATATAAATAAAATTCCTTATGATGAAATGCGAGAAGATGATCACATACGGTTACCCAAATTGATTAACAAACAAACTCCTTTTGAGATGACATTTACTTTCAACCAAGAATGAAAATTAGAAGACTATTTTTAATTAAATTAAATATTTCATCAAAACACCTACTGATCTATCTTCATGCATTCATCATTTTTTAATAATAGTCATTATTTCTTTTTTTGTTTTCCATTCCACAGTAATATTTTCACCTAGTTCCAATTGCTGTCATTTATTATGATATCTAAATTTTTTAATTATATAATAATACAAATCCCGCTCAATAGTAGCTCATGCTTTGGAAATATAATGAAGCACAAGATTTTGTGGTACCAATCATGTCTCTTCTTCACATTCATGCCTAGCAGCACAAAGAGCGTATTTCTTTATATTATTTTTGTTCTTATTGTATTCTGTAAGCGTATTGAACACTTTTCCTCCTGGCAAACGATAATCAAAATCATTGTGCTCTTTACGAAACTCTTTGGTAAGGAGAATTTTATTTTTATCACAAATAATCAAACGAACGCCTGGAGATCTTTTTGCAACTTCAAAAATAAGCTGCTGTTTTCATATTTTAACTATTTGCTGTACTACCTCTATAATCTTTCACTGAAAGACTATTGTTTCTTTAATAACTTTCATAATGTTTTATAAAAAATAAATTAGTTCAAATCCCAATTAATTTCACCATTGCCTTTTGATTTCAAAATTTCATTCACTCGTGAAAAGTGTTTACATCCAAAAAATCATCTATGAACACTGAAAGGTGATGGATGTGCTGCTTTTAAGACAACATGTCTAGTTGTGTCTATAAGTTCTTCTTTGCTTTGTGCAAAAGCTCATCGCAATAAAAATATTAATCCTTCCTTTTCATCAGATAATTTTTTGATTACCGCATCAGTAAATTTTTGCCAACCAATATTTTTATGTGAAGCTGGTTCATCTTTCCTTACGGTCAGAATTGCATTGAGTAGAAACACTCACTGCTCTGCTCGTTTAGTTAAATTTCACGATTGGGGTCTAGGAATTCATAAATCAGATTCTAATTCTTTGAAAATATTTTGAAGTGAAGGCGGCTGTCTAACTCCATCTTGAACAGAGAAACAAAGTCAATGCGCCTCTCACTCTCCATGGTATGGATCTTGTCAAAGTATAACAACTCTGACTTTATCAAATGGTGTAGAATTAAAAGCATTAAATATATTCGAACCCAAAGGAAATATTGTTTTTCATTCAGCTTTTTCTTTTTTTAGAAATTCTTTAATCTGTAAAAAATATGGTTTGGAAAATTCATCTTTCAAAACTTCTTTCCAACTTTTTTCTATTTGTATTGAATCCAATTCTACAGACATTATTAAACATTATGAAATAATCTTTTAATCTTTCAATTTAATAAAAACAGGACCGGCAGGAATTGAACCCGCGACGCGGAGTTTTGGAGGCTCCCGCTCTACCATTGAGCTACGGTCCTATTTTTTTGTCCAAACATAAGCCTGATTTTGTTTAAGGTACATGTATCTAAATCGGCTTATAGCCAATATTTTGCACTTCCTCGCCGAAGCGAATAAGCTTGCACCAACTATGGTTTACCCCTCGAAAGGTCATCAACCTAACTGAGTAGAAGTAGGCTCGACAAGCCGGCCATCTTCACGTTGCATCTTTCTCACGGAAAACTCCGTGATAGTTTACGTTTCTGTGGCACTTTCATTTAACCATAAGGCATTCAACATCCGTTAGATGTTAATCTTTTTTTGGTGTCAGGACTTTCCTCTCCACCGAAGCAGAGCGATACCTTATTTGGACCGATTTTTTTTAATGAAATCAATTCCCAATTCAATACAAATTACGTTGAAACTAGAAAACATATTATTAAAATTTATTTATCATTATCTCCATAAACCGAATAAATAATGTTTCTCTACAAAAAACTTGAAAACAATCAGATTCAATGCCTCGCATGCAATCATTATTGCAAAATTTCAAATAATCAGGCCTGAATATGTTGAGTTCGTAAAAATGACAATTGAAAATTAAATCTTTTAATTTACGGTAAAGCGCTGTGAATTAACGTTGATCCGATAGAAAAAAAGCCCTTGTATCATTTTTTGCCTTGAACTAAAGTCTTTTCATTTTGAACAGCTTGATGCAATTTCCGTTGTCAATTCTGTCAAAACCGACATATGTCACAAGCTAAATCTTTCCCAGAGATTATAAATCAATGAAAAAAGTTACAGTCACAAGAAATTGTAGATCATTGCCTGGAAAATAATATTCCAAGTATTGCATACACATATAATGAGCCGACAGTTTTCTTTGAATATGCCTATGATACGATGAAATTAGCAAAGAAAAAATGAATAAAAAATGTTTGGGTATCCAATGGATATATGTCTTGCGAGCTATTGAAAAAAATTAAAAATCTGATTGATGCAATCAATATCGACTTAAAATCTTTTGATGAAAATTTTTATAATAAAATCTGCTGAGCAAAACTAAAACCAGTTTTGGACAATATCAAATGGTTTAAAAAAAATAAAATCCGGGTAGAGATTACGACCATGATTATCCCATGATTAAACGACTCCGAATATAATATAGAAAAAATCGCCAAATTTATTTACAAAGTCTCACCAAGCATTCCACGGCATATCTCTGCTTTCTATCCAAACTATAAAATGCAAAATATCCAGTCGACATGATTAGAAATACTTTCAAAAGCTTATGAAATTTGAAAAAAAGTCTGACTGGAATATATTTATATTGGAAATGTTGTAAATAATTGACATGAAAACACACACTGCTCTGCTTGTGGCCTAAAGTTAACATCAAGAAACTGATATAACGTTGAAATAAATTCTGAGAAATGAATCTGTCCTTCTTGTAAAAATAAAATTGCTTGAATACGAAAATAATCTTTTAATTTTTTATCATCCACAATCGCCTGCCCTCGAGACTTCGGGGTCTGATATTCATCATCAGTAATCATTTATTTTTATCTTCTGTAATCCTGTTTAAATTATGTTAAAAGTCCCAAATGTGGCTTGATCATTCTACCCTTGAAATAAATCAGATTTGAATAAAATGCTTGATTGATTTTTCTCTAATATAGAAATAAATAAGAAAATAACGAAGCCTTACGGAGTTGTTGCACCACATGCTTGATATATTTATTCTTGACCTATAGCAGCATATTCATATCAGATCATCAAGAGCTGCCGAGACGAGATACCAAAAACCTTCGTTATCATGGCCCCTAGTCACTATGAATATTTCAATGGAATTTCTATATGACTTTACGACGAATTCCAAACGCCTTTATGAAATATCTCTGTGGATACAAAATTATGAAACGAAATAATAAAAAATTATCCTGATTCTTTCTCTTTCTATCAATCTGCTTATGAGCAAGAACATGCATTAGAAGTCCAATTACCATTTCTCCAATATATAGCAAAATCTGATTTTAAAATTCTGCCAATGATATTCGGAAATGTTAATCCTATTGAGATTTGAAATATTCTATTTGAAATAATCAAAAAAGAAAAGGTATTTTTTATTGTTAGCTCAGACCTGTCACATTACATGAGTTATGAAAACGCTGTAATAACTGATGAAGACACCTTACATTATTTCACGAATAAAGAAATTGAGAAAATAGTTAATGAAGCTGAAGCTTGTGGAATTCATCCACGATTAGCCCTAACTCAATTAGCAATCAAATCCAAATGGAAATCAGAATGTATTAAATATATGAACAGTTGATATACTGCTTGAGATAAATCAAGAGTGGTTTGATATTGAAGCGTCGTATATTATTAAATAAAAATCCTTTAATCATCTGTAATCATTTTTAATCATTTTTAATCATCTGTAATCCTTTTTAATCTTCTGTAATCTTAAAATTCCATGTTAACCGATTTCCAAAAGACCTGTTTAAATTTAGCCAAAAATTCGATTCTTCAAGAATTCGGAATGTGAGACCCATATAAAATTCAGATCAATGATCCACAATTTCAAGAGAAAAGAGCATGTTTTGTTACTCTCAAAATGGATGGTGAACTTAGAGGCTGTATTGGTTCCATTGTCCCACATAATAAGCTTTATGAAGATATTATTACAAATGCCAAAAACGCTGCATTCCAGGACCCAAGATTCCCTCAACTGAATTTGGACGAAATCCAAGAAAATGATTTAAATATCGGCATTACTATACTTTCCCCTATTCAAGATAAAGAGTTCTCTAATCACTCAGATTTATTAAATTTTCTGACAAAAGAAAAATGCTGACTAATTATCAAGTTATGATACAGGCAAGCGACATTTCTGCCTTCTGTGCGAGAAGAGCTACCTCAAGCCAATGAATTTATCACTCACCTTTTACTAAAAGCATGAATCTCTATCAATGAATTTCAAAATGACTTTGATAAGTTCAAATTTCAAATTTATTATTGAGAAGAATTCAAATCAGACCGAGAAAGTATAAGCTGATAACTATCTGCTATCAATATATAACTTTTTCGTTTAATCGTATGTGATTTCGTAACTTATGTAAAAAAAGTCAATCTAATTGAACCATCAATACGACAATTTTTTGATAAATAATAATAAAGGAATAATATTATAGTAACATAGTTACTTATTATAAGGCTTCACCATACCCTTATACGTAGGTAGTTATGTTGGAGGTATTTCCTCCTAAAACACTACCCAGATCTTATACCAAATAAGATCGGATAGAAAGCTTGGGAGAGCGTTGGGAACCTATAAATTCCATACACAATAAGTAGTGATCATTATTTATTTCAATGGGCTTTATGAAGCTCAACCTGACGCTCTCTCTACACTTTAAAAACTTTAACACTAGCAAATATATTCTGGTGTTTTTTTTATTTAAAATTTTAGAGACTCTTTTATATTTTACTCCCCAACCCCTCTAAAATAGAGGGGCTTTTTAATTCTCCCCTGTTTCAGGGGAGTTAGAGGGGTAATTTCCAAAGGAGTACAAATTGGCAATGCCAAAAAGCGAAGTATAACGAAGTCCCACAACGGCGGGGTGAGTCTGCGAAGCTAATTTTTTTATTTAAAAAATAAATCTGACTTTAAAATCAGACTTTATTTATTTAAATTATATTAGACGCGATAAATCGCCGTCTCTACATTTTCAATTATCAATATTTATCAATCGTTTATCGCTTTAGCATTTTATCGTGAGCCCACCTAGGTGGGCGAACGTTTATCAATTGTTATTTGATTTCAATCTGATATCCAGTCAATTGAGTAGCAAGTTTAACATTGGATGCTCATTTTCATATTGCTAATGCCTTTTGATTTTCATGCATTATCACAATTGCTCTTTTATCAATAATTTCTACAGAATCTATCTGTGCTGGTCTAAGACAATTCTTAATGAATTGAACTGGATCGTCTATTTTCTCAATAAAATCAATTTTTTCTCAATCCAAAAGGGAGAGAACGGTATTAATCCTATCTCATTTACTACCGACCATCACTCATACTGGATCTACTTTCTCTTCATTTGAAGAAACAACGATTTTTGTTCTTTTACCAGGGATTCTAACAATTTTATCAACATTCACTACTCATTCTTCTAGTTCAGGGACTATTTTCTTCAGTATTGCTTCTATGTATTCTGCTGATGATTGTGTAATCTCCAAAATTATTCATCATTGTCATTTAGATATTTGTTTAAGCAAAACAAAGACTTCTTCACCTGGTTCATAAACTCTATTAGGAATTTGTCATTCTGGTTGAAGAACCACGGCTGTTCATTCGATATCAAGTATTACAGTATCGGCGTGTACTCTTATTACTCTAGCTTTGAGAAGTTCTCATTCTTTATTTTGAAATTTCTCATAGAATCTCTCTCTTTCCAAATTTTTAAGATTTTGCTTAATTGTTTGAGCGGCTGATTGTGCAGCAATTCTACTAAGCTCCAAAGTCTCAGGCGTAACATTGATATAAAGTTTTTCACCTATCTCAGCATCATGTCTAATTTTTTTTGCATCTTTTAGATTTATTTGTATCTCATCATCCTCTACAGTTTCCACAACATCAAGTTCTCTATATATCGAAACTCCACCATCATTTTCTATATTTACCAGAATATTAGACTTTTTGTATTGAGGAAAATCTTTCTTGAATCATGATTTAATTCAAAGTTTTACAATTTCCAAAACCTGATATGGATCAAATCTGTAATCATCTACTAATTGCATGATAGCAGCTTGAATACTTTTTCCATCTAGTTTCATTATTAATTTTTTTTAAAATTAAAATTATGGCAAGTCAATTTTTATATATTTAATCGATCTTTTCAATAGGAAAATAATAAATCAAGAATCTGATTTTTAATAAAATTTTATTAATTATTTTTTCTTGAACTGAAATTTTATATCGTTATGCTATATGAAGTGTTTTTAATTATTAGAAAAAAATGACCACTCGACAAGATATAGCTGATATAATATTCCCTGATATTCAAGAAACTATTGGGGATCTTGAAAAAAAATATCCAGATAGAAGAGACAAAATCTGTTCACGTGTTGCTCCTAGTCCAACCTGATTTTTACACATAGGAGTAATTTTTGCTTCACTTGTTCCACGAAAGTTTTGTAGTCAAAATAAATGAACATTTATTCTTAGGATAGAAGATACTGATCAAAAAAGATTGGTTGAGGGATGAATAGAACAAATTATCAATTGACTAAAAACTTTTTGAATCCCTATCGATGAATGACCTATTGGAGAAAACAATAAAGACGTATGAAATTACTGACCATATATTCAATCAAATAGAAAAAAATTTTATCAGATTTTTGTTAAAGATTTAATTAGTCGCTGATTAGCTTATCCTTGTCGGATGACAGAACAAGAACTTGAAAAAACTAGAGAGCAACAGACTAAAGCCAAGGTTGCACCATGAATTTATGGGAACTATTCTATCCGAAGGAATAAAACTCCTGACGAGATCATAGAGAAATTAAATAAGGATAAAGGCTTTGTAATCAGATTTCGTTCTCATTGAGATATAACAAAAAGAATTATTTTTGATGATATCATTAGAGGAAAAATAACCATGAATGATAATTATAACGATATAGTTTTGATAAAATCTGATAGTTTACCGACATATCACATGGCACATATCGTTGATGATCATCTCATGAGAGTTTCACATGTCATCAGAGCAGAAGAATGGCTTATGTCAGTTCCACTTCATTTACAATTATTCGAAGCTTGTTGATTAACTCCTCCACTCTATTGTCACGTTTCACAAATTTTGAAATCAGATGAAGGTAAAAAAAGAAAAATATCCAAAAGGAAAGATCCTGAAGCAAATGTCGAATATTTTTTCGAAAATGGATTTGCTCCACAATGAATTATAGATTATCTACTTACCATCGTCGATCCATTTTATGAAGAACGGTTAATAAATAACCCTGATAAAAACTTCCATGATTATGAAATCCATCTAGAAAAAATGAATAAATCTGGTGCACTTTTTGATATGATTAAATTACAAAGCGTAAATAATAATTATCTTTCCAAAATCTCTACCCAAGATTTATATGATCAAAGTTTATTTCGAGCGAATAAATATAAACCAGATTTAGCAAAATTAATGGAATCTGACCCAGAATACACTCAAGCTGCTTTGAATATCGAAAGGCATACTGCCAAAGATCCCAAGAGATTTACGACATTCCTTGATGTAGAAAATCAGCTTCGCTTTTTTTACGATAGTGAACGGATTAAATTAATCAGTAATGTGTGACTAGTGTCTAGTGACGAGAAAAAAGAAACTCGTAACTCGGAACCCGTAACTCGTAACAAAGTACAAAAATCAACAAACATAACACTGGAAGTAATAAAAACTTTCATCAACGAATATATCCAAGTTCTCGATTTAACTATGACAGTTGAAGATCGATTCACACAACTCAAAGAAATCTGAAAAAAATATTGATTCGCATCCAATAATGCTGAATTTAAAGAGTGATGATATAATTGAAAAACTTGAGATCTTGCAATGATAATTAGAACTCAACTTTGTTGCACAAACAAAACTCCAGATCTTTATTCCCTTATGCAAGTTATGTGAAAAGATAGAGTCATCTCAAGATTAAAAATTTTAATTTAAATATCATAATTTCCAATTTATCATCTATAATTTATAATGTCTAATATACGACTCTATTCTACCATCAGCGTTTTGATAGTTAGCTTAATTTCTCTTGTTTGAATTATAACATTGGGGGTCAGGATAGAAAAACTAAAAAAAATCTTACTTTATTTGGTAAGTTTTTCCGCTTGAGCATTGTTTGGAGATGTTTTCATTCATCTTCTACCACAAACAGTCAAAGAAAATGGGTTCACAATTCTGACTGCGATTTTTATAATGTCATGAATTTTATTCGGGCTAATCACAGAGAAAATAATTCATCGGAATCATTGTCACATGCCAATCACCAAAACACATATTCATCCATTTGCAATTATGAATCTTGTTTGAGATATTGTACATAATTTTATCGATGGATTAATTATCTGAGCAAGCTATTTATTAAGCATACCAGTTGGTATAGCAACGACTCTAGCGGTTATCTTACATGAGATCCCACAAGAAATATGAGATTTTGGAGTTTTGATTCATGGTTGATTTAGTAGAAAAAAAGCATTATTAGTGAACTTTTTAACAGCATTAACTTCTATCATTTGACTAATAATTGCATTAATTTTAAATAATTTTTCAAACAATTTAACCTTGCCTGCCGGCAGGCTGGTCTGATTTTTAATCCCTTTTGCGGCAGGATCATTTATATACATTGCCTGATCTGATCTCATTCCAGAACTTCATAAAGAAAATAAAATTTGACAGACATTGATTCAATTATTATTTTTCTTATTAGGCATTGGCATAATGTCATTGTTGTTAATTCTGGAATAAAAAAAATGCTTTACCTTCGGATTCCAAGATAAAGCATCAATCCTTATGAAGGATTTTTCGATTTAATTTTTTTCTCCAATTTAATCTGACCCATTTTTTCGTTCTTTTCTTTATATAATCGATCAGATATTTAAGGCCAGCACCTAGCAGAATGGCCGTAGCCAAGCCAAGCCAGAAGTTGATTTGGAATGTTTGTTTATCTATTTTATCCAATTTAAGTAAAGCCAACAGCTTTAAAACATAAAAGGAGAAAATAAATAGAAGTATCCATATTGTATCAGATACCCAAAGTAGAATATAAAGTTTTTTCCCATTCGGAATTTTTCTTTTCAATCTAGTCGTAGAACGATGTCTAATCTTATTTAGCCAGGTCAAAATCAATATTGTATCAAATAATACAGTTGTTCCTCTAAGGACAAGAGACCATCTCCAATCTGTCCCAGCTATCAACCACTCACTCAAAAAAGATATAATATTGAAAATTATAAACAATCCGACTAAGACGAAAGAAACAATTCTAGAAAAGAAAAACCTTTTAAACGACTTTTCTCGTTTTTTTTTACGATTCTTTTCCATTTTTTGTTTTTTATTTTAAGAAAAATACTATAGTCTTTAACAACAAAAAATCAATGGGTGTTCTATATTTTTTGGATTATGTAAATAACCCTAGAAATGTCATTATCAAATAGTTTATAATGATGTTCTTTCAAGATAATCAGATTTTTTTGTTTACATATTTTAATTAATGAATTTTTTTCTTCTTCATCAAACTTTTTATAAAGAATCATATATGCTTTTGGCTTTAACAAATGATTCGTTCGATTAACAATCTTATCTACATATCATACCGCTCTCACCAAAACATAATCAAACTGTGACTTACAATCCTCTGCTCTAGTTCGGATCAGTCTAACATTTTTAATTTGCAAAAAAGATGCTATTTTTCAAACAGCCTTAATTTTTTTATTCACAGAGTCTATTCAAATGAAATTCACATCAGGATTTTCCATGGCAAGTGGCAACAAAGGGAATCCTCATCCAGTGCCAACATCACAAACATTTGATCCTTCTTTAAATTTCAAAATCTTATCGAGTTCAAGTGAATCGGAAATATGTTTAATATAAACTCCATCCTCATCTCTAATAGAAGACAGATTAATCTGACTATTTATTTCTAAAAATTTATTTATTAAGTTTTTTCGTTTTTCCATTTGAATTTACAAACGCTAAAGGCTTTATGCTTTATGCTTCATGTCTAAAGACTATTGACTAAAGACTAAGAACTAAAAAAGCTATGCTTTTTTTTCATTCGCCATTTTGATTGTCTAGTTAATTCTTTCTGATCCTCAGGATCTTTTAATAGCATTTTCACCGCTTCTTCCAAGAAAATTGTATTTTGACTTCATTTACAAACCAATAGAACTTCATTACCAGGTTCTTTTAACAATTTTTTTATGGATTGAGCTGCATCTCTAGATTTATCAAATTTATAAATATTTTTTTCTTCATATCAAAATTTCACAAGTTCATCAGCCAAATGATTTATCATGTTTTCTCATACGAGAAAAATACGATCAGCTACTTGGCTCACATAAGATGCCAGCAATCTATGCTCTCTCTCTGTCCAGTCACCAAGTTCTCTCATATCTCAAAGTAATAACCAGACTTTTCTATTTGAGAAAAGATTTTGTTTAATATTGTAAACAGTATCTATCACTTTTCTAATACTTAATGGTGATGCATTGTAACTTGAATCAAATATTATACTGTCTTCTACTCCATGGAATATACTAAATCTTCACGGCTGTAATTTATAATTTAGAATTAAATCATTTCATATTATTTCATTTCTAATTTCAAATTTATAATTTATAATCTCTAATATTGCTAACCCGACTCCAATGTATCCATAATTTTCTTTTCACAAAAGATTAGTTTTGATCTTAAGTTTTTTGTCTTTAATCCATAAATCAAATTGTACTCATATATCTCAATGCAAATCAGATATAAAAAATTTTTCATCAGCAAATTTAATATCAGCAATGATATTATGTCATTGTGTCTGATATGTTAGATAATCGATTTTAATTTGATTTTTCAATCATAAGGCCCAGGGGTCATTTTCATTCAAAAATCACATTTCCAACGTATTTTTTATCATTTTAATTTCATCATTTGCTATATCTTGTGGACTGCCAAACTGCAGTGAATGGACTGAATCTATGGCAGTAAACACACCAATATGTGGTTTAGCTATTTTCAAAATGAAATCCATTTCTCATGGATGATCTATCCCATATTCTAAGATAATAATATCGTAAGATTTTTTTCAAAAGCATAATTTAAAAGCTGACTGAAAAAATGTCTTGATAAAACAAATTAAGTTTGGTTCCCATTTTTCTATTTGAAATATGGATAATGAAAGTCACAACTCTCAATTAAAATTTTTGCTCGATGTATAGATTTTTTTATCTGGAATAAACTTGATTAGTGTTTGATAAATTATCATACGACAAGACGTCTTACCGACACTCCCATTGATTCCGATAATATACGCTTTATGTTTACGCAAGTATTTCCTCGCCAACCAGGCAAGTAATCTGTAATAAATATTAAGAATCTTTTTTTTCATGTTATTTTTTCAGTCTCCCTGACAAGGGGGATAAAGGGGGTTTGTCAAAGACATACTAAATAAATAACGAGCAATTTCCACACAAATAAAAAAGCTAATTATTTATTTTCCGCCATTACAACCAATCCGCTAGAATATCAAATTAACCGTTTAAATGCAAAGATTTCTCTGTTAATGAAGCGATATAATAGTGCTTTGTAATGGCTAGACTTTTTGGTTCTTTTGTGGCAATGACAAAAGAACGAAACAATAAGCAATGACAAAAAGCGAGTATAACGAAGTCCCGCAACGGCGGGGTGAGTCTGCGAAGCATCATTTATAATATAATAAAAAAATCCAACCATTTAAAGTCAGACTCTTTTATTTATCATCAAGCTTACAGCCTACAGCATAAAGCATTTATTTCTTAATCAAAAGTCTTTTCTAGCATCATTGTTATAATAACAGCGATTGGAACAGCTAGCAGAACTCCGACAATTCACATCACAAGTCATCAGATTATCATGCTTATAAATATTACCACAGGATTTACTCCCAAAGTTTTATTCATAAGTAATGGTATAAGGACATTGTTTTCTATCCATTGAATAACTACGACCAATCATAGTACAAACAAAGCTGCCGTAGGTCAAACATTTATTAAACCGACCAACACTGCCACAAATCAACCAATGATAGGTCATATATAAGGTATAAGTTCTGTAATTCACGCTATAATTGCTAATGATCATTTATATGGAATATCGATGCCACACCAAGACAAAATCCATAATCATAAGTACAAAGTAAGTCATATAAATATACACAGCAAAAGCTGACTTTTTAACCAGATTCACAATTTTTTATAAATTCTTTCTAACTTCATATAATAGAAATTATAATGTTTTTCTCATCACAATCATGAAAGGAATTTCATTACTGAGGTTTTTTGAATTGAGAACAAGACAGATAATGTCAAAACAATAGACGTCTGCGCAATGAATGTAAAAAATCATCATACAAAAGATACAGCAAAATTTCAAATATCTCTAGCATACGTAGTAGTAATATTAACTATTTGAGAAATATTTTCTTGAAGCTTAGTTTGAATTCCACTAACTAAAGTGGGATCAGCCATAGAGTTTATTAAAGTATGCTTTATAGATCAAGGAAGCCAGGATATATCACTAATTATAGAAGACAAAGATTGTGTTTCAAGTAATGTTTGAATATTTGAAACATTAGCGGTTAACATATTAATAACACCAGAGACTTGATTTAATAAAAATGGTATAATAAAAACAAATCATCATAAAACAAGAGCTACCAAAAGAAGATATGTCAGAAATATAGCTATTCATCTATGAGATAATTTATTCTGAAAGAAATCAATAACTCCTTCAACGGCCAAAGAAACTATATAAGCAGTAAGAATAAGAAAAATAATATTTAATGATTTAAAAATCAAAAAAGCTAGGAAAACGACCACTAAACCTATTAACCAAAATTTTAAAAACATTCTATTACTTGGTAGGATTTTATTTTGATCTTTTTCCGATTTTTGCGTTTCTAATTCATCTATTTTTTTTTCAAGTCTCTCCAATTCCAATAACTGTTTCTTGTTGTCAGATTTTATCGATCTGAACAAGTTTGATCATCATTTAATTATCTTATGGAAAATAGTCATTCCACGAAATTAATATAACTAAAACCTTATTTTATTTTTTGTATCAGATTTTTCCATGCTGTTTCAAATTCTTTCTTTATATAAGTAATATTATCTTTTTTTGATGAATTTGCAATTTTTTTTTGTAATTCCTGAATTCTTCCCTTGTTTAATGTAATAAATATTTTATAAAACTGTTTGTTAAATGGCCTTTTTATGAGATTATTATCTGACACGTAGTTTATTATAGCCCTTTTAAACACATTTCTAATTATTGCTTTTTTTGATAATTTTAAAGTTATATGACAAGAAAGCTGATTATAATGAAGCGATTCATATTGTTTAAAATAAAAGAATCAAAACATACCATATCAAAAAAATTGTTTTTTCCTAGTCAAAAAAAGGATATCTTTTCAGGTGACTCTGTATTTCTTAGCAAGCAAGACTATTAATATAAATATATAAAATATTGCAAACACATAATAAATAACTATTCTCAATATGCAACAAATTTTCCTTAAGTATTTTTATTTACTAAACAAATAAGATGGTCTTATCTCGGATTGGATTATTGTTTATCATCATTGCTTGGATTATTCAACTTAAACACAGTCGAAATGGTAAAAAAGACATTCAAAAATGATTTCTCGTAGCACAATGATTTGGAATTCTTTTTCTAGTAATAGCCGGCTTTGCTTGATGAAGCAATACACTTGCAACATTAAATCTTATAAGCTTTTTATGAGTTGTCTTTGTATATTCTCAAACTAAAAAATAATTAAATTTTATTTAATGATTACTAATTCAATACTGGCTTATTGATAATGATTTTTCCACTTTCCTTCTTCTAAATCTCCTAATTTCCATATTCCTTCACGAATTCTTTGTAAATCCAAAACATCATATCACAATGATTTGAAAATTCTTCTAATGTGCCTCTTTTTTCATTCAATCAAAATTATTTTATAATTTTGTAATTTTTGTGATTTTTGTAATTTTTTCATCTTTAGTATTTCTCCTCCATCTTTTATTCATTTCAGACATCTATCAATATCAACTTTTTTCAAAAATCTATTTAATTGAACAACATATTCTTTTTCTATTTCGTTTTTGGGATGTTCATATTGATTTACTAATTTAGGATCATTTGTTAACAAAAGTAATCCTCTACTATCTTTATCCAATCTTCATATATAATAATAATTTTTAAATTGTTTGGGCAGAATCTCGTATATGGTTTTGTTGTTAGAATCCGATTTGGAAACGACATATCAGATAGGTTTATTGAAAATAACAATTTCAGATTCTGCTTTCTCTTTTTCTATTTTAATTAATTCCTTAATTTTTATCCCGCAAAGCATGACCGTATTTCCTAATTCCTTAATCCCCTTGTTCCTTAATTCCTTTATTTCTAACTCATCACTATTATAAATTTCTTGTTTATACGAAACTATCTTTTCTCAATTCAAAAAAATCTGACCATTATCTATAAGATCAGTTATTCTTCTTCTAGAAAGTCAGTGTTTTGTCTGTAAATATTCAATTAGGTACATTTTTATTCTCTTTTATAAAAAAGAAGAATCTATTGACTCTCCTTTCTTAGTTTTTTGACAGAAACTTTCAATACATTAAAGTATTTTGATTATTCTGCAGTTGTTGTTTCAGTTGTAACTTCAGGAGTTGTAGTTGTTGTGTCTGTTGTTGTAGTATCAGTTGGAGTTGTAGCATCAGTAGTTGTTGTTGTAGTTGTTTCTTCAACAGTTGGAGTTGTAGTCTCCTCTACAGTTTCTACAGGTTTAGCACAACCTGCTAATAATACGACACCAGCTAACAAAGCTACTAAAGGTAATAACTTTTTCATTAGCCAATATTTATTAAATAAAAAACATATGCCAAAATAATATAACTAAATTTTTGACAGTTTCAAGTCTTTTTATTTAGGATAATCATCATCAATGTTTTTCCAGTAAAATTTTTGAAAAACACTTTGACAAATAGTAGCCAAAAAATTATAATAAAAAATCATTTTTTACGAAAAATAAAAAAATGCTTCAAGAAGATAAAATTAAAGATTTTACAAAAACTTACATTAGAGCATATAAGCTATCTTTTAAACATATAATTTTTATTTTAGTAATAGTCTTAGCATTTTTCCTATCATTAAATATTTTTGGTAAAAAACTAAGCCCGGACCAAATCGATTATCAATTAAATATCAAAAAAATCAAAATAATATGAGAATTTAATAAATTACTAAGTCAAAACATAGAAAATAGGGACTTAGTAATTTACATTTTGCAATGATATCTCAATATCCAGTGAGATTTTATCAGGTCCATAGATAATCTTATAACATATAAATGATTTATTATTCCCAAATATCTTTCTATATACAAAACATTGATATTGAAGGATATTTGATATTTTTCTAATCCTAATTATGATATTTTAGAATTAAAAAGTTTTATTTATAATATAGTTCTAACACCCAAACAAAATTATGAGAAGATAAAGAACGTTCAATTACCACTACAAGACAGCATATCAAATACATTCAAGATATGATGTGTATTAGACACTTTACTATATAATGCAACCTGCGATCATTATATTCAAACTTTTTTAAATGAATTTTTCATATACAACATAAAGAATAATTACGATGAATTTGAAAAAATATTTTATAAATTATCAAAGAATAAAAAATACAAAGGAACTCTTTGTGAAAATATTCAGAAATATGTTTTGTATTCAAACGACACAAATCAAGTAATTAAGGATTTATTTACAACATGTAACGACAGCTGATACCAAACAATCAAAAGAATAGATTGATTTATCAAAATACAAGACCAACTAGAAAAAAAACATATCACATTGGATATGTATAATGATAGGATGCTAAATGAATATAAACTTATATCATTACAACAACTACTCTATCAAGACATATCAAATAATAGGATAGAAATAGATAATATAAGCTTATATTTAGATTTCTTAAAAGAATTACTAAAGAAGAATTGAATAGATAATTTCTATAAAGATGAAATATATCGATTTAATAATCAATACCTTATCAAGGAGATAGAAAAACCGTTAAATTATTTCAATGAAACAAAAAAAATAGGTATAAACTCAATAATAGATAATATAAATATTATAAATCAATGAAATTCTTTGATATGATTTAAATGATTGGAATACCAAATAATAAACAAAAATTTAATAGAAATATTAACATGATATATATCCGGCGATCAATTAAGTAATGAGCAAAAAATAACAAGGAAAATAGCTAGCATACCTTATCTTACAGTAACAGCCAGATCTATTTCATGAAACGACATAACGATAGATTGATATTTCCAAATATATGCTAATGCTAGTTCCGACAACTATAGTACGGCTTCAAATGAAGAGACAAAATTAATAGTAATTTTAAATATGACATATCAAAACAATTCCTTAATAGTAAAAAAAATACTTATTCCAGAGAAACAAAATCTTAATAGTGTAATGAATAATCTACTATTCAAAAATTGATTAACGATAGGTGAGACATATAGTTATATAAGCAAGAATCTATCATTATATGATCAAAATTCGATTAATCTGAATCAGGTGAATCAAGATTTAATTTGCGAAAATCTCAGACAAGATCCTATCGTAGATACATTGAATCAATGTGATCTAAAAGAAATATTGATAACAACCAACAAGATTCAATACAAATTTCTATTAAATAATTTTCAAATCATAAAATTAGAAATATCAAATAAAAGTTTAGAGAATCAAATACAAAATACAGTTATTATATGAAAAACAGATAGTTCAAATCTAATGAATAAAATTGAAGAGATAATATCCATAAAAACACAGAAAGAATATGAATGAAGTTACAATTCGATATCAATCATACAGACCATTCAAGAATATCTTTGAGACGAGCCAAATGACATCGCAGAGAAAAGCTGAAAAGTACTTATAGATTTCTCTTTATGAGAATTTAATTTTATATGAAATTATAATTTAACAAACAATTCTATATGACCATTATATTTCAAAGATATATTATCAGACAACAAACCATTATCTATCAAGGGGTTTAATCTTATCTTAGATGATTTACACCAAACACAAATAGACAGTTTTAAATCTGACACAGAAAATTATATAAAAACATTAGATTTTATAGCGTGGAAAACATATTCAGAACTAAAGAAATAAGAAAAATAATTTTAAATTCATAGACCTAATTATGTACAAAAGATTCACATTGAACGAATTAAAAACAGTGCAAAATAATTTTATTTCAAACTTTTACTGAATAGTGAAAAAAGAAAACTGTGTAACAACAAGTGATTTTTTTAAAAAAATATTTAAGGATTGAAATGATATCTATTATTTCAATAGATGAGAATGATTATTTAAATGTTCTAAACAAGATAAAGATTTGGTTTTGAGCGACGAAAGAGAGAAAATACAAATAGTCATGGACGAACAAGAGATCAAAGAATTTCAGTGAATAATTAAAAATTTTATTTTGAAGAAAAGCAAAAAAAACTGACAAAAGTCCATAGAGGAGATTCTCTTAGATGAATTTTACACAGGCAAATATTCAACTATACTTGGTAAAAAATATCTCGTTTATGACATTGAAACAACATCTGGCACAGCTAACCTCAAAGAGTTAAAATTTTTAATCGCTTATTCTATGGAGCCAAACGACAATAATAAAATGACATACGAATATATTGATCAAGATAATCTAAAAGAATTCGTTCAAAAGCTAATTGATTTTGATGGTTATATTATATGATTCAACAGCATAGCTTTTGATAACATTGTTTCGGTTTACAATGCGGGTTTAGCCGAAGAATATATAGAAAAAATAAATGACAAAACGATCGATATATTTCTATTTATACGAGCGATGACTGGTAAAAGAATATCACTAAATAAAATCGGAGAAGCTTTAGTTGGTATAAGTAAAACATTAGAATCATGAATGGAGTGAGAAAAGCTATATAATAAATATATTGAAACATGAGATGAAAAATCTTTAGAAGAATTTAAACAATATTGTAAAAATGATGTAAGAATGACGACCTTAATCTTGCTATATCTTATGCATTTCAAAAAAATATATATCGAATGAGAAGAGATTTTTTTTACGATAAAAGATTTAGTCGAAAAATCGCAAAAACAAATTAAGGAAAGAATCGAAAATATGAAATGACAAAGTATATTTGAATAATCTTAAAATAAAATTAATGTTTATCAATGTTTATTTATTATGAATATCAAATCTGATCTAAAATTATTCTATAACTCGCAAGCAGAGAAATATTCTAATACAAGGAAAAAATATCGACCAGATTCAGATATAATTATAGAAGAAATAAGAAAGTATTGAAAAAAAACAATTTCAATATTAGAATTCGGCTGTGGAAGTTGAAGATTAATAGCTTATCTTCAATGAATCAAATGAATCAAAATTAAATATACTGGAATAGATACATCAGACAAATTGTTAAATTTTGCAGAGAAGGAAATTAAAAAAAACAAAACTGACTATAAACTAATCAACGATGATATAGTCAATTACGTTAAAGAATTCGGACAAGAGACCTTCGATTTTATAATTGGTACATCAAGTTTTCAACATATACCAACAGCAAAAGAAAGGTTTTTTCTTATGAAAAACTTTTATAGGATATTAAAATACAATTGAAAAGTTATAATTATAAATCGATCATTTTCTCGATGGTTCATAAGAAAATATATCAATGAGTTATCTAAATGAGTGATCAGATTTTTAATAAGTTTCTGAAAAAAAGATCGGAAAGACCTATTTATACCACGAAAAGCAAATGATAAGGTTTATCCAAGGTTTTATCACATTTATACAATACCGGAGCTAGAAAATTTATCATCTGTAAGTTGACTTGTGGTAGATAAACTATGATATCTTGATCAACAGTGAAAGATCATAAATAAACGACAGAATGCTAAAAGTTCTATATTAATATGAGGTAAAAGTATCTTCCTACAAAAATAATTTCCATTTTTTATTATTTTACAAACAAGAAATGAAAAAAATTATCTACCTATTATGATTATTATCATTTATCTTCCTAACATGATGTCAGTCACCACAGAAATGAACAAATGTCTTACAAGAAAATTCTTTATTGGAAATTCAACAAGTAAAATCTGGTTTACAAACATATCAAAGTAAGGTAGGATGATTCTCTGTTCAATATCCTAGTAAATGGACATTTCAAGAAAATGCTTATGGATCAATTGTAATGTTTTTTGCCCCAACATCCGAGTGAGATAAGATCAAAGAAAACTTAAGTGTAATAAAAGAAGATACCAAAAAAATTATAACCAGTGAACAATACTACCAATCATCCAAAGAGTTACTTGTAAAAAGTTTAACAGATTTCTCAGAGATATCCAATCAAAACATCAAAATTGATTGAATAGATGCCAAAAAAATAATCTACAAACGAACATTATGAGATACCAAACTTCAAGTCGAGCAAGTTCTTCTTATAAAAGATAAAGCCGCTTATATATTCACTTATACAGCGACACCAGAAACATTTGATGATTATATCAAAAACATAGATCAAATTATAAATTCATTTTCTATAGATTAAATAATCAATTTTCATTTTTTATCATCAGGAATCCTCAGATTATTTATCTTCAGTAATCTTTTTTCCAATTTCTCGCATAAAAATAGCGGCGGTTTGACCGACATTCAATGATTCTTTTATCCCTTTCATCTGGATAGAAACTATTTGATCAACATTTTTTAATATTTCTGTGGAGACTCCGTCGACTTCATTTCATAATACTAAAGCTACTCATTTATTAATTTTTTTCTTAAACTTCTTTAAATCAATTGAATCTTTCGTTATTTCTGCAGCCAAAACAAAAAGTTTATTTTTTTTAGCAAACTGTATTGCTTGCAAGGTATTATCAAATTGTTTCAAATTCACATTATTCTCTGCCCCTAAGGATGTTTTGACAACCTTAGCATTATCCAATGGCGAAGGCGTATATCAAGACAGCCAAACATCTCGTCACAAAGCATCAGCAGTACGAATTATATTTCAAACATTATAAGCACTACGAACATTTTCAAGTATTATAACTCTCATTACAATATAATAAAAGATAAAGAGTCTGATTAATTTTTTTTTATTTAATTACAAGTTTATTACAACCTAATTCCTTAATTCTTCAATTCCATTTTTTTAAATTCCCCAATTCTCTAATTATTTTCGTTGATTTACAATACCGCTTAACTATAAACTATAAACTTTAAACTATAAACTATTATTATGTGAGTTACGGAAATTATAGCAACATATATCACCGCTTTCATAGCACAAACCTGATATATTACAGTTTTCATATGAATGATCATGGAAAGTATGATCTTACCAGTTCCAAGTGAAGCTATTATGCCATTCGCATGATTTCTTATAGCAACAGGCAAATTTAGTTTATTACGAGTTATAATCATCAGCACGGCATGAAGTATTATATGATCACTTATATCTTATCGGATATGAAAATACGGTTGAAAACCATTTATCAGAAAGTTCGGTAAATATTTTTTATTAGATCAAGAAGAACTTGACCAAACAGAACATTTTTTCAAAAGAAGATGAAGTATTACTATTCTCATTGCTAGATTTATTCCAGTGATTAGACATTTGATTTCCTTGCCAGCATGAATGGGAAGAATGAATCTGACTAAATTTATCATTTACACTATCGTTGGAGCAGGCATTCGAAATACCTTTTTGGCTTTAGTTGGTAAATATCTCAAAGAAAATCGAGAAGAAGTAATGCAATATAGCAAAACAATAGATATCGTAGTTTTAGTTTTTATTGTAGCAATAATCTGCTGGTTTATTTATCGTCAACTCAAAAAAAGAAAAAGACTAAATAAAATTTTCAAATAATTCCTAATTTATCATTCCTAATTTATAATGTTTATTTTGGGGCTTGCTCCCATGGATGGAATCACAGATTCTGCTTTCCGTGAAATTACTAAAAATATTCGAAATAAATATTGAGATAAAACCCAATATAGGTTTTTTTTACGAACAGAATTTATGAATGCCGACGGATATTGCAAAAATCCTCAAGGCGTGATTAAACATCTATTAACAACTGCTAGCCAATCCCCTATCATAGCTCAAGTTTTTTGATGAAACGAAAAAACTCTTATTCAATGTTTCAAAGATCTAGAAAAAAAATATTCTGATTATTTTTATTGATTGGAATTAAATTTATGATGCCCAGCTAGAAATGTAATGCAGACTGGATGATGAAGTGCTATGCTCAAAGATAAGAAGAGAACTCTTGAGATTATCAAAAAAATTAGAAAAGCGATCAAGATGCCATTTAGTATCAAAACTAGAACTGGAATCAACCAGGAAGATAAATCCCAACAAATGAAATTTCTCATTCAAGTTAGCAAATATGTAGATATGATAAGCATTCATGGTAGGACAGTTAAAGCTTGATACTGATGAGAAGCAGATCGAGATTTTATTTATGAGCTTAAAGCTAAACTAAAAAATTCTAATTGTAAAATCATCTGAAATTGATGAATCAAATTTTACACTAAGTTGTCCTCCTTTTATAAAGGAGGTGGCTGAAAGCCGGAGGATTTTCTCGACGGCATTATGATAGGAAAAGCAACCATAGGTAATCCACGAATATTTACTCCACATATTCCAAACAAAAAAGAACTGAGAGAGACAATAATCCAGCATTTAAATCTGATGATAAATCACGAAATTCAATTCCAAAAAAATATCACAAACCTTGCCTACCGACAGGCAGGTCTGAAAAAAGTCTGAAACATCTGAAAAATAAGTATTTTATTATCATCTTCTTGAATTAATCAAACGTTCCAACGTTCTAACGTTCTAAGACCTGTTATAGAATTTAGAAAACATCTCTTCCAATACGTAAAATGAATCCCCTGATCCAAACAACGAAAGCAGAAAATTGCAAAGATAGAAAATTATGACCAGCTTATAAAAGAAATTAATAAATTCTTGAAATAAAAAAAGTCCACTTATTCAGCAGACTCCTCAATAACAATATAATCAACGACACCAATAAGAATGACATTCTCTGATTTGATATAATCCGGAAGGATTATCCTGTGACTTTTATCAATATTTCTTTTAGTTGAATTCTTGGCAAATTCTATGACATGATCATCATCACCCAAATCATGAATTTTATTTTTCCATTGACCATAGGAGAATATTTTTATATGTTTCTCCCCTTTAACAAAGAAAATTTCCGTTTCTAGGGAGTCATCAATCCATTCTGCAGGGAATTTGATTCTCCGTTTACAATCAACATCTCTTTTTATATTTCCCAAATATTCCATAATGTTTTTTTTGTTTTTTTTATTTTATATACATATTTAGATATAAATGTCAATTACACTTTCTTGATTGCACTTTATTCTCTAAGTACTAAAATATATATTAATCTTTTCTAATCTTCTGTAATTTTTTTTTCATCTTCAGTAATCCTTTTTCATGAACTACGAAAAATTTCAGCATTTAGATAAAAATATTTTTCTCGTAAATATGACTCAAGAGCCAAGTCTATTTTTTTGACAACTAGCACTCAAATGACTAGAGAAATACACATCACAAAATAAAAGGATTTGAATTCTTGTTAACAAAAAATGATATTCTAACGGAATAATTTGTCATGATTGTGGCCACATCCCTCAATGCAAAAAATGCTCAGTCAGTATTAGTTATCACAAAACAATTTCAGGAGATACAATTTGACTCTGTCACATTTGCAAAGCTCAATATAATCTACCCAACAAATGTTCTCAATGCTGATCAATAAAAATCAAAGAATTCTGAATTTGAACACAGAAAGTAGCAGAATATTTAGAAAGAGAATTTAATATTATACCCACAATCATCGAATCAGAGACAGTAAATTCCCCCAATAAAATTAAAAAGATCCTTTCTATTTTATGTCACCCTGAATGAAATGAGGGGTATAAAAATCAATGACAAATCGTCGTCTGAACATCACTCCTATGCCAACCGATCAAAGATTTTAATTTTGATTTAATTATTTTTCTAAACGCCGATCTTGGATTGAATATACCTGATTACACAGCTGCCGAGAAAAATTTCTATTTCCTTTACGAAACTTTTGTGAAACACAACTGTCAAAATTTCATAGTCCAAAGTTTTAACCCTGATCATTATAGCATACGTTCAGCTTGTAAATTAGATAAACAATGATTTTATCAGATTGACAATAAGTTTAGGCAAGAAAATAATTATCCACCATTCAAGGATATATGTATTATCTTGTATAAAAATGAAATCGAAGAGACAGTTTTCAATAAAGTTGATAAACTACACAAAGAACTACTATACCTCAAAGAGAAATACTGAATTAAGGATATGGAAATTTATTCCACTCCTCCACTAATTTACAAAATGTTCGGAAAATATAGATACAATATTATTTTAAAATGAGAAAATCTGAAAAATTTCATGGATATAGTCTATACTAAGCTAAATCTTGCTTCCAAGGGCTTTAAAATTGATCGAATGGCCGAAAGCATCGTTTAACCACCAAATGCTAAAGCGATTAAACGACTAAATGATTAAGCGACTAAAAAATGACTAATTACCAATATTTCGTAAAGGCACACCATGGTATGTCTCTACACTTTTTCATCAATGTTTACCTGTCCTCGAGACGTTTTGTCCCGCAACGGCGGGGTCGGGATCAATTTTCAGCAACATTCATCTATTTTTTCTATTTTGTCAATCCTAAATCTGTACCGTCTCAGATTTTTTTTGATTATTCCCTGTTTCAGAATATAATTAGACCAGCTGACAAAATCTTCAATTTTATCGCATATTATATCTATCTATGGATGATTCAGTAAAAAATATTGTTTACGATACCAATTACACATGAGAAATTAAAGGCGGTTGATACGCAGTTTTTGATATTCCCAAAGAACCAAAAACTGGTTTAAATTTCCCTTTTTTTGATAGAATTTTAACTAAGATATTCCCTAGTTTCGCTCCTAAGGATAATAAAGGATGAAACAGTAATAAACCAAATCAACCAGAAAACGAAATCATCAGAGATAAAGATCTTCAAGATCAGATTAAATATTTACTTGAATTACCTGATGATCAGTACGATGATAAGAAACTAACAAGTAAACTCAGACAATATATTTCTGAGGTTGAGAAAATCTATTCACAAACAATTTCAGATTACAAATCACATATTGCTCCATCTTACCGAGAATTCAAACCAACATATTTCAATGTCTCATGACTTTTTGGTAAAACCTACTACGCACAAAGTTATCCTTCTTACATAGATGCACTACGAACAAGAGATATCCTTGCATATCACGCCAAACGAGATATGTCTCGATTTATTTATCCAGAAGACGATAGTGCAATTCAATCAATGCTAAAGAATAAAGCAACTCAACTCAAAGCAGAGATCAGAGATTCCCAACAAAAATGAATAACATTGGATACGGAAGTAGAACAACAATACAAAGATGTAGAAATGATAAGAGAAAAACTAACAACTCGTGAAGAAAGATATTTCGATTCAGGATTTTATATCAATTTATATGAAGAAAAAGAAGATAAACTCAAAGAAGAATGAAAAAAATTAGAACAAAAAATATCATGATACTGAATCAGGATCAAAAACGCTGTTCAAAGGATGGATGAATGATTCAATTGCTGATTACCTATTTGTTTAGATGATCTTTGAATTATAAGAAGTGCAGTGACATCATCTCTGGCATGAAGTTTTCCATTTATTTCCAACGATATGATTAGCCAAACGTGAATCCTTTATGGAATCAATCTTCACACAGGATGATTAGTAATTTTCGATAGGTTTGACCAAAAGTTACCAAACATGAATAGTGTCATACTTGCAACATCAGGAGCCTGAAAGTCATTCACAGTCAAACTGGAAGCCATAAGATATCTTATAAATTGAATCGATGTTATCATCATTGATCCTGAAAATGAATACAAATCACTTTGTGAAAAGGTTGGATGAACTTACATCAATATAGCGACCAACTCACAACAGTTCTTAAATCCATTCGATATTCCTCCAAAAATTGAAGACGTAGATTATGGGAAGTGAGATTTACTTAGAAGTCAGGTTATGAATCTTATTGGTATGATCAAAATCTTGATATGATGAACGACTCCTGAAGAAGAAGCATTACTAGATAAAGCAGTACAGAGTACTTATTCTCTCAAATGATTCTCTATGAATGATGAAAATTACGAGGGTAAACAACCACCACTTATGTGAGATCTCATGAACGTTCTAGACGGAATGGAATGATGAGAAAAGTTGTCTCTTAGATTGAGCAAATATGTGACTTGAACATTCGGTAAAATATTCAACAATTACACAAATGTAGATATAAATAATAAAATGACTGTGTTCAGTATTAGAGATCTTGAAGAGGCACTCAAAACACCAGCGATGTTTAATGTTATTAATTTTATTTGGACTAAGGTAAGATCACACAAAAAACAAAGATTGTTAGCTTGTGATGAAGCTTGGATAATGCTCAAACACGAGACATCAGCAGAATTTCTGTTTGGTTTAGTAAAAAGAGCTAGAAAATACTGACTAGGAATTACAACAATTTCTCAAGATATAGAAGATTTCACGAGAAGTCCTTATGGTAAACCAATCATATCCAATGCTTCACTACAGATACTTCTTAAACAATCTACAAGCTCCATTAGATCATTAAACGATCTTATTTGACTATCTGATGCTGAACAAAAAAGACTTGTCTCTTGTTGAATTGGAGAATGATTAATTTTCGCATGAAATCAACACGTCGGAGTAAAGATATTAGCATCACCAGCAGAGAAAGAATTCATAACAACAGACGTGATTAAAAAATAATTTAAATCTGACTATCAAAATGGCAACAGAGAAAAAAGATAGCACAAACAAAAACCAATTAGCATTAGCTTCAATAATGTTTTTTTCTCCACTAGTAAAATATATAATCAAAAAAGATAATTTGGAATTAAATGAAGAAGAAAAAAATTTTTTAAAATGATATATTCAGTTTTGATATTTTTCGATAGCATTTTTAATCATAACAATTGCATTATGAGTGTCCAATTATATTTTCGATCAAGATCTTCTTTATTCATGATACAGTGTCAGTTTAATTATATTGATCATTATATTGTTGATAGGTACAATTGGAGCTCTAACTAATAGCAAAATCATAACCAATACTCATACAGAACAAGTTAATCAGGATTATGAAATAAGGGAGAATTCAAAAAACATAATTTTCAGTTATCTACCATTGTACAACATATTTATTTGGTACCAAATCCATGAATTTAACAAACCGAATATATTAATCAAAGAATCTATTATTTCACGGACTATCTTTATATTATTGTGCTTTACATCGAATGTTTTTTTAATAAGTCTTTTTCTTATTTTGATTATAACAAGGATTACATCTCTTTGTACCGGAATAGATTTTATAAGTAATAGGACAAAGAGACTAATAAATAATTTATTCTACAAGAATCCTGAAGAAATACGATGATACATCACATGAACAATTTCATTTCTGTTAAATAAAATATTTAGATGATCCAAAGAAAAAATTATTTATTTTATAAATATGCAGAAAGAGAAATATTCTCCCATTTACAATGTCAAAGAAATATGAAGAATAAGAATAGAATATATAATCTGACTTTTATTATTGATATTTTACCTTTACTCGCAGAATTTATATATAAATTCTTTAACATATATTGCATTAGCAGTAATTTTCGCAAGATATATTATTATGATATTTTATCGGAAGCATTTGCCAAGTTTGCCAGTCATAAGGGACATCCTATGAATATTTTATCTAAGAAAAAGTAATAAAGCGCAATGAGAATAACAAGAAAAATCAGAAAATTAAATAACATCAAATTTATAATATTGTTATTATGAATATTTTTTCTAAGTGTTTTCATAAATTCCACTTATGCACAAAGTTGTAGCCAACGAGCTGGATGAAAAATTCTGAGCTGACAAACAGTCAAATGATATTCGCAAATTCTTTGGTCAATGACATGACAAAATTACACAAATTGTGATCCATTTAGTTGAAGTTTAACCTGTATTAGTAGTGGTAATTTAATATGAAATTATTCTTATTTCAAATATACAATATCTCAATGTAGCGCATGAATACCAAAAAATTGTAAAACACCACGATGAGTAACATTAGTAAACTGAGCTAGCACATTTTGATTCTCTGCTACATGAGTTTCATATCCTTGAAATTGTAATGATATAATGACCAGTCTAAGTTGTGTCAACGGAATGATAAAATGAAACAATCAGACATACAAATATTCTTCATGTATTCAGCTTAATCCTCTAGTCTCTTGAATAGATCTAGCAATAGACAAATCGCCATGACTACTATGATCATGAAATATCGTAGCACAAAATTCTACTCCAACGCTAAAAATTAGAATCAGGAATAACGGAGACACATTAGTTAATAGTGCGACAAACTGATGATTTTTAAAATGTGTTTGGCTATTCGACCCCACAGATCCAAGCAAGAATATTAAAATTTATGAGTCAAATCCCATTTCGACATTCGTTCTTAATCCAGGAACAGAGCTAAACACAGAGATTCTGATTAATAACATTTTTACTAAAAGTTTATGAGCTAAGATTATTAGATGTGAAATATATCCAAACGTAAATGGAATCAATGACATAAACATCAGTAATAATATTCGATTAAAACAATTCGAAGTGGTTAAATCTTTAAGATTTGATATTGCTATCAACAAAAGTATAGAAAAAATACAATGAAATCTCGATTCAGCAGAACCAACACAATGAGCCCAAGGCGTACAAAATTTCGTATTTGAAAAAGTTATGAGCATATTAGTTCCATTAGTTATAATAATAGGAGTCTTAATATCTATAATCTGATTCTACAAAATATTCTTTTCAAGTGAAGATACCGCAGTCAAAGACTGAACGAAATTTGTAATATATTGAGTTATATGAATTATTTTGATTATGAGTGCAAGATATATTTGAACGACTATTTATTCAGATATATTTATGAGTTGAACAGCATGATTAACAGATATTAATGGAGTAGATATAGCAAGAAGTGTTTACGATAAAATAGCGTTTCCTTTTATTAAATTTGCAATATATCTAGTCTTAGGAGGTATGTTTGTTGTTTTGGCTTCTCGTGTATTCACATTCTTGTTTGGAACAGAAGAAGATGCGAAGAAAAAAGCATGAACAATTATAGGACGAAATATCCTTGCTATGTTAATTATAATATGAGCGAAACAAATAGTAGAAGCTATTTACTGAAAATACAACTCAGTAGTCAACAAGGGTATTTCTAATATATGAGATATTTGATCATGAATCCTAGCAGATAAAACAATACCAATTATTTATCAAGTTATCAATCGAGTCCTTTGACTTACATCATTGGTAATTTTGATTATTGTAATATTCCAAACAGTCCAATTACTTATGAAACCAGATGATCCTAATCAGATTAAAAAAATGAAAAACACATTACTATACATTTTCATATGAATACTTATCATCTGAGCATGATATCTTATAGCTAATTTCTTAGTAATAAACTAAAAAAAAATCTGACCAATATAACATTTTTTCTTGATTTTCTGAGTAAAAGTATTATTCTTTCTCCACAAAAAAAACAAAATCAAAAATGAACAAAGGAGAAACAAAATTCCTAATCCAGGAATTCAAAAATGGATTAAATGTTGAAAAGGTTCTAGACCATATTTCCAAACATTATTTTGTAATCTTCGAACTGGATGAAGATACAATTAACACACAGTGTATGCAAAGAATTCTGGACAAAATAAAAATAAGTTATCTCAAAAGAGAGCTGTCCAATGAATTCAAATTGGTCTTTATTATAAATCAAATTGGAGACGTAGAATTTAAAAACAGGTTCAAAAGAGACGATAGCCATGTGTGGCCAGAAGCACTAGACTACATCCAATTAGCCAATCTTGGGCTATTGGAAAACGTTAAAAAAATTAGGAGCTTCACAAAGGAGTCATTTAAAAAATGCATCCATATTAAGGTCATTCTTAGAGAAGAAACCAGAAAATAAAAAATCCAATTAAGCAGTTTCCTGACAGGATAAATTTTTATCCTGTTTTTTTAAATTAAGAAATTAATCAATAAACTTTTTGAAATCTCAGAAATTATCGAAAGATTTATAAACAGAAGCGAATCTAACATATGCTACAGAGTCTAATTTTTTTAATGCTCTGAGGACATCATCACCAATTTCCTTAGAAGTAATTTCATTTTTCTCTGTGGACCAATCGGCTTCAAGATTATTTATCATGGTTTCTATTTCCTCAGTATCTATTTGCCTTTTTGCACACGCAAGCATGATAGCTCTTTTGAGTTTCTGTCTATCATACATTTCTTTATTTCAATCTTTCTTGATAACCACGAGTTCAGTAAATCACTTTCTCTCAAAAGTAGTAAATCTATGTTCACAAAATTCACATTCTCTTCTTCTCCTAATACTTCCACCATCCTCTATTATTCTAGAATCGATAACCTTTGTATCTACATTTTGGCATTTAGGACATTTCATGACGATTAACAATTAATAATTAAATAATGACTAATAGCTAAAGACTAATGACTAATTTATTTTGGGATCAAGAATCTCTTGTTATAATAAGTTATATTTTTTAGATATCATCTAAACCATATAATATCTTCTCAAATAATTTTTTTGTTTACATCTTCTTTGATTTTATTTTGATTGAACGATGTCCAATTTTCGTATCAGATTCTCAAAAATTCTTTATTGTCATCTATTGACACCCAATTCGACATTATTTCATAGAATTTAGAATATAATTCTTCTATTATAATAATCAATTCTTTTTTGTAGTCTTCATCAAGACACAGAATATCAACAATATAGATTTTAAACAAGTTATCTAAATTCAAGTTAGTTTTTACAAGATCGTTTTGAGATCTTAAGAATATAAGATAAAGCAAAAAGCCAAAAAACGTTTCTCTTACACTAGCCAATACTCATAATATAGTTAGATCAGAATAATTTTTGTTTAAATTATTTTTAAGTTTACTTATCTTATCACAAAAGTCATTATTAAGCCACAAATCTAACGAATAAACATTCTCTTTTAGATGATAAACATCGTTCTCTCTCAAATTGGATTTTATTGTCTTCACAAAATCTTTTATTTCAACTAAATTTTTAGAAAGACCATCATACACAAAATTTATAAAATCTGATTTTTGCTTTTTCACGAGTTTGGAAATTTTCTCTCCAAATAATTCTTTAAAGAGATCAAGTATTTTTTTGTTCTTTAAATAAATCCTGATATCTTTAATATTAAAATCCTGTAAAATAACAGCCAAAGAGCTCTCATCAAAAGATTTCAATATACTGACATTAGAATAAACATTTTTTAATTCGTTTTTGTATGGAAGATAAAATTTTTGTCTACCAGCCCTCACATTTTCCGAAGCATATTTGTAATAAAAGACATTTTTGCCATAATTATAAATCATTGTACCATAGTACAAAAGTGTATAATTTTTTTCATACAGTTTGGTTTGTCACAATATTTTATCTAGCAACGGTTTCTTAAACATCCTAGTAAACAAAGAATCTCATCTAGAGACTCGAAATCATCAAACCAAAGTAATATAAAAATTCAGAATTTTCTCCATAAGTTTAGACTCCTTTTTAATCCTTTCTGGAATTTTAAAACTTTCTATGTTTTCCACATCCTCACCTATGCTAGACATTATATCATCCATATCGTCTTTGAGATCGTGTTTGTCGGGATTTTTAAAAATAGTTATCATATATTTTTGAACACCAGCGAAAAATTTTCTTTTGAAATGTCTGTAATCAGTAATATAAATAATAAATTTTTCTAACTCCAAATCATTTTTGCGGAATCATTTCATAAATTTATCAAGGACGTTTTTATCAAATAATTTTGCCACGACAACTTCAGTCATCAGAAACATATCAAAATCCACAAATAAATATCTAAGGAGAATATCAACTGGAAGTACAGATTGTAAAATCTTTGTTTCAAGGTCCAAAAAGACAACTCTAGAATTATATTTATGGGAGTTATTAATAAATTCTTCAAAAACATTTTTTCAATCTCATTTGAGTTCATCATAGAACAATCGTGAATAAAAATCTTTGTCTGCTACGTCTTTGTTGAGAAACAATCAATTAAGCTTTTTATAAAAAGCGAACATCAAAAAGAAAACCTCAATCTGATTTAATAATTCTTTTTTTATAACATTCAAAAGTTCGTGATCAATTTTTTTTCACGTTTGACTAAATACAAATTCATAGAAAGAGAAAAAAACATCTACAAACCAATTGTAATTCTTTTCTTTATTTCAGTAAGGGAATACTTTTATTCTAGAGACGAATACAAAACTAAGCAAAAAAACAGTGTAAAGAAAATTTAAATAATATTCCTGTTCGTATTTCGCGAATATATCTTTCACATAAATAGACACTACCAAGCTGAGACTATTTGCCATATTAGCAGAGCTAAAAAACCTATATCCATTGAGATTAGCCGTTGCACAATATCAATAATAAATATCAATATCTTTGGGTTTTATTTGTATGTTCTCACCAAATCATATTTTGAACTCAAAAGGATCCAATGTTATGTCAAAAAGGTTCAATTTATAATTTTCAACGATTTTTCTATTTATTACAGAAAAAAATTCTTTAGTTGATATAAAAGATACAAACATACTAGCTGGATTAATTGTTTGTGCAACTATTTCATCAGGAAACAAAGACAATAATACCCTTTTAAATAACTGCATACCAAATACTAAATGTTAAGTGTTAAATGTTAAGTGTTAAAGACTAAAGACTATTAGCTAAAGACTAAAGACTAATAACTATTGACTAAATTTCGTGGTTTGTTACCAAAAGAAGATGATACAAATGAAGATGGATCTTTTTCTAAATTAACAAGAAATACTTTATATATTATCTTATCCCAAGTTTTTCTAGGATTAATATCAAACAAAACAACATCATTTCAATTTTCATCTTTCTCAGTTCATTTCACGACTCACTCAATATTTCAAATCTTCTGCATTTTTCAATCTTGAATATCTATTTTTAATTTATCAAAAATAAACTTAGATATCTTTTGAACATTGGCATTATTATATTCATCACCGAATCAATCTTGTGGCAATATAGTTATATTTTTTTTATTTCAAATTTTCATACCTATCACTCATTTTTCTAGTCACTTAATCATCTTTCAAGATCAAACTATAAAACAAACGGTCCCACTAGAACTACTTGTATCAAATATGGTTCAATCCACAAAAGTTCAAGTATAAACTATACAAGCCATATTTCCAAAAGCTACTTTATTCTTGTCTCAACATCATACCAAAACAATGGCAGAAAAAACAATAACAGAAATCAGAATTAATTTTTTCTTCATTTTTATATTATTTAACGAATAAAATCAAATTTTATTTTTTATATTACTTTTTTTCTAGGACTAAACCAACTGGTATTTGATCTTGTATATCACTTTGTTCAACAGTTATTTTTTCATCATTATCACTAATTTTAAAAGCAACCTCTAGCTCATCTTTACTAAAGCCATTTTTAATCCCATCAGAAAATCTAATATTTATTATTGGTTTTTTTATATAAATAAATTTATATGTTAGACCCCAACGCGCGTTATATTCGTCAAAGGAGAAATTAAAAATTGGCGTCTTAAAAGAAAATACAAAATTTTCTAATAGAGTTAAGTTTATTTTTGGATCTAAAGAATTTTCATAATATCCACCATATTTTTTCATGTCTGTCTCATATTTTTTATAATAGACGTCCATCATTTTACTATAAATAAACTCCTTAATAGTTTCTACTCCTTTTCTTTCAGGATTAAGACCCAGGACTGTGTAATTATAAGGAATAATCGGCACAAACCGAATCAATAATAACACTATTAAAATTATAAAAACAATCTTCTTCATAAATAATAAATTAAATAAATAAAATCCTAATCAACTAAAGACTATTGACTAATATATCTTCTCATTCAAGAAACGTTTCCGAGATTGTTGAGGGGTTTTAATTATATTTTGATTTTCATAAGTATTTTTTCAAGTTACGACATTAGATTTTTGTGTCATTTCTTCGAATTTTATAATATATTCATTAGATCATAACATATTATTCTCATGTGAAAGAAAATATCTCGCATAATCAGATTTTTCATAATTAATCATAAAATTTTGAGTAAAAGCTAATTCCTGCATTTTATTTTCTCTATCCACAATAGTGTTATTTATAGTATCTTCTATAGAAAGATAGTTTACATAAACTTTAATAGCAAGAATCATGGCAAAAATATTCAAAAAAAGGAATCAATATTTCATACGATTGGGATATCTCGCTAACAATCTTCTAAATAAATCCATAAAATATCCAAAAAATATAAATAAATCAGGCCAGCCCTTAAGACTTCGGGGCTAATCTGCCGTTAGGTACGATTTTTTAATTTTGCTATTCCAGGTTGAAAATTCAAGAGAATTTAGTAATTTAATGAAATGTTATTAATCAGAATATTTATGTTTTAAGTCAATAATCTTCTCTATGCCTATCCACATATTGCCAGAATATCTTATCAATAGACTCAAAGCATGAGAAATTGTTGAAAGGCCATCTGCTGTTCTCAAAGAGTTGATCGAAAATAGTCTGGATGCTTGAGCTACACAAATAACCATATCCATCAATGAGGGATGAAAGAGTTTGATAAGTGTAGAAGATAATTGATATGGAATAGAACTTTCTGACATGGATTTGATTTTCGAGAGATATGCAACATCCAAAATAAACGGGGAACAAGACCTATACAACTTACAAAGCTATGGCTTCCGTGGTGAAGCGTTGGCTAGTATTTCTGAAGTTAGTAAAACGACCATTATTTCCAAAACAGTTTATGCAGAGATCTGAACAAAATTATCAAAAATATGACAAGATATCAAGATGTTACATGTACCAGTTTGATTTAAAAATTGAACAATTATTCAGGTTCAAGATTTGTTCTATAATGTGCCAGCTAGATTAAAATTTCTAAAATCATCTCAAACTGAATTTTTTTATTGTTACAATTATTTTGTCGATGTAGCACTCTATCATCACGACATTAATTTCATATTTAAGAAAAATGATAAAGTCGTGTTTGAACTACCAAAATGTAATGGCATTATGGACAGGATTGGACAATTATTTAAAAAAGATTGGTCAAAAAATTTAAAAGAATTTGAGTATCAAGATGAGGATATTTCGGTTCAATGACTTATATCAAATAATCAGATTTTATTCTGATCTTGAGAAAATATAAGAATCTATTTCAACTGAAGACCAATACAAGACAAGATCATCAAAAAGGCACTCATGGATGCATATTATAGACAAATCACACCATGAGAATTTCCATTCGCAGTTATACTTATAAAAAGTAGACCGTGATTTACTGACGTTAATGTTCATCCAAGAAAATTAGAAGTTAAATTCGTTGATCCAAGAAAAATCTACGATACAATCTACACTCAAGTCAAAAAAACCTTATGAGATAACAAAATATCTACCTGAAACATTTCTACACAAGAAGATAAATATTGAATAAGTTCACAATTCCAATATACTGGTAAATCTGACTGAAATGAAAATTTATTCACATGACAATTTACGGATAATAATGTTACAACTGCAAATAATGAGTTTTCTTATTCACAAGAGAATCTATCAAACTCAACATTATGAAGTTACAAAATTTTGTGACAACTACGAAATTCTTATATTGTTATCCAGTCTGAAGATGGGATTTATTATGTAGATCAGCACGCTCTAGCAGAAAGAATTGCTTTTGAAAAAATGAAAAAAGAGACTAAAGAAAATAAATTAATACCGGAAATACTTCTTCAACCGATAATTATACCAACACACCAAATTCTAAATATAGAAGATAAATTAAATCAGATTAATCTTTTGTGATTTGATTGTGGATTGTTATCTGAAGACAAAATCATCATTTATTCAGTGCCACAAATATTTGTAATTCACAAAGTAGATATCGAGAAATTATTTAATCATATTTTGTATTTAGATGAGATAAAATTCGATCATATTCTAGATAAAATGTTCGCTAGCAACGCCTGCAAAACATCAATCAAAGTCTGAGACAAACTATCTTATCCTGAGATGGAGAATCTCATTAAAGAAGGATTTGAAAACGTAGATGGAATGTTTGTCTGCCAACACGGAAGACCTTCATTTGTAAAAATCTCAAAAATAGATATAGATAAACTATTCGACAGAAATTAATTTTTTTATTCCCTAATTCCTTTATTTCCTAATTTCAAATTTCATGTTTAAGTCTAATTTCCCAATATTCCAAAATAATCCATGATTGGTTTATCTTGATAATGCCGCAAGTACACAGAAGCCACAATATGTCATCGACGGAGTTAGTGATTTTGTTTCGAAATATTATGCGAACATTCATAGATGAAACTACTGATTATCAGAAAAATCCGAATGATTTTATCATAAATCCAAAGAACTTGTAGCCCAGTTTCTATGATGTAAAGCTAGTGAAATAATCTATGGTTATAATGCCACACAATTAATTAATCTGATCGCACAATCATTGTGCAACTGTTGAAAATTAAAAAAATGAGATACCGTTCTTTTGTGAATCCGAGATCATCATGCCAATATTCTACCACGACAAATCCTAGCAGAAACTTATGGATTTCAGATCAGATTTATAAATATTGATAAAAATTATGATATCGATCGAGAAGATTTTGAAAAAAAATATGATGAGACAGTGAAAGTAGTCGCCTGCTGACATGTATCCAATGTTACATGAACAATTTATGATGTTAAAAAAATAAAATCTAAACTGAACGAAAATACATTTTTCCTTGTTGATGGATCTCAATCCGTCCCAAATTTCCCTGTGGATGTTAATCAAATCCAATGTGATTGTTTAGTTTTCACCGGACATAAAATGATGGCTTATACAGGGATATGAGCTATGTATCTAAAAAAGGAATGGATTAAATTATTGAAGCCTCTAATTTCATGATGAGGCGCAATAGAGGATGTTGATACTACTTGATATAAACTTCCGACAACATTAGAAAAATTTGAAGCCTGAACACCAAATATTATCTGAGCTATAAGTCTGTTAAAATCATTGGAATATATTAAATCTATTGGATGAATGAGTGCAATCCGAAAACATGAACAAGAGCTTGTTAATTATATTATTTCCAAAGCATGAAGCCTGCCTGCCGGTAGGCACGGCATGAAGCATAAAGCATTTAGCATAATTGGATCATTAGATCCAAGCAAAAGAGTTTGAGTTTTTTCTTTCGTAATCCCATCTAAGCCAAATTTCAATGAAATCGGAGAAAAATTCGACGAAGATAAGATATGTATACGTTGTGGCTGACATTGTGCCTATCCCCTGCACAAATATTTGGGAATTAGTGGAACTTGTAGGATGAGCATATATATTTACAACGACAAACAGGATATTGATAAATTTTTCGATTGTTTGGAGAAAATGATAGCTTCATAAGCCAGATTAGACACATAAACCCATATTAAAAATAAATAGATAGCTTTGTCAACGACTCATGGTCCCCTGCTGGGGCTTTTTTTGTTTAAAAAGGTAATTCCGAATATAATATTTATGTATTTCATAACCTTTAAATTTTAAATCAAATATTATGATTAGTATTGAAACATTACAGACAAAAGTAGATCAAGTAAAAATTGACCTTACTTCTCTCAAAAAAGAGACTAATGAAACAATCAAAAAAACTAAAGTAGAAACCTTAGAAAAAGAGATCAAAACGACAGAAGAATCAATTAGAAAAGAGCTTGAAGCACTTAAATGATTCACCGACACCACTTCAATAGAAAACTCTGCTAAACTTGAAGCCATGCTTCTTATTCTAGAAACTTCAGATACAGAACTCACAACACTCAAAACAGCTATTACAAACGCACCAATCATACCACCAAAAAAAGATAGAAACTGGATCCAAGGGCAGCGAGATGGTGTAACAAACAAAGAAGAATGGAAAACAAATACATTAGCAAACGTTGCTCGTGTAGCATGAGGAATAGGAGTCGCGGCTTTGGCATGGAAATGAATAAAATGGCTCTTTGGTATAGGGAAAGATAAAAATGAAAATGGAAATAAAAATGAAGATAAAAATGACGATAAAAATGAAGATAAAGAAGAAGAAAAAAAAGAAAAAAAAGAAAAGAAAGAAGAAAAATCTCGATGAGAAAAAGCTCTTATATGGACATGAATATTATGATGAACAGTATGAGCTGGTATTTTATGATACAAATATTGGTCAGAAATAAAGTGATGGTTTTTAGATTTGATAGGCAAAAATTTAACATTTGACGAAGCGATGATTAAAGTAAAGAGTGATTTGGGTGGTGTTTCAGAATCTGATTTAAATGTAGCTTTAGGATTAAAATACGATGAGAAAAAATGAGTGATTATCTCTTATTGAGAAGAAATAAAAATTGATAAAAAGAAAAAGAGAGTAGAATGATTAGATGTTTCATTTTCAAATTATGAAGAAATGATACATGCTGCTAATATAATAAATTATTCAAAAGCTACATATAAATGAAAATGTGCTAGTGATACACCTTTTTATATAACATCAGCTGGGGGTGATATAGAAGTTCATTTATTAGACGATTATCAAAAAGAAGTAATAAGTGGTGAATGAATACCAGCATGAGCAATTGCATGATGAGTTGTATGAAGTATATGAGCGTTAGTAGCAGGATATTTTTTGTGACCTAAAGCATGAGCTGTTGTCTGATTGGGAGCAATACCTGCTGGTATAGCATTATGAAGTTATGTTGGTGATGGTCGATCTACATTAGCTAAAATCTGTCCAAAACTAGCTGATGGCATATGAAAAAAGAAATTACTTATATGTCTAAATAGCATACCAAATCTTACACAATGAGATCAAGAATATGAACCAGATAATAAAACACCCTTACAAAAAGATGTGAATGCGGTAATAAAAGAGATAAAAGACACAGAAACAGATGAAGAATTTGATCAGCAATGAAATGCAAGAAATTTAAAAGCAGATATAGATCCAAAAGATCCAATGTCTTATACTATCAAATCTCGAGGTAGATTATGACAAACTAAATTAAAATTTATAGAATGAAAACGTATAAAAATAGAAGGATTGGATATTGAATTTACAGATATAAAGGAATGAATAAAAACTGCTAATTTAACAAATAAAATAAGGAGTGAATATGCATGAAAATGTACAAAAAATCCATTTTCATATAAATCTTGATTAATCACTCTTTGACATCCTTGATTGTATGCTACTGATTGAGAAACTAACCGAGATCCAACAAACTGGGTCCCATATAGAATCATTTCAAAGGAAATGTTGGAATCAAGATATCCTACATTATTAAAAAATATAGAAACCAAATACATTCCATACTTGCATAAAATGAAAAGTGAACATAATAGATCTTTACGGATAATCCCAAATAAATAAAATAAATATTTTTATTTCTATCGTACAAGTGAATGTTTAAAGATGATAAAATCATAGAAAAGGCACCGACTAAGACAGGAATCACTAAGATCAAAAATAATATTACCGAAATAAAAAAATCTAGGAACGAACTCAAAACTCAGATTGAGAATTTTAATAAAGAAAAAAAGACTCTTGCAAAAGAACTTATTAAGAGAAGACAAAATGAGATTGAAGATAAAAGACTAGAAATTGAAAAGAAACGAGAAGAAACCCAAGAACTTATTAAAGGAACAGAAGAGTTAGATGAATTAGAATATGATATCAATGCTAAGAAGGAATTGGGTGATTTAAAAAAGGAATTTTTAGAAATCAAGCCAACGAAAGAATCTTTTGAACCAAAAGATGAATCATTTATAGGAAAGATAAAAGAAGTTTGAATTAAGACTCGAGAAAAAATCAAAGAGTACAAAAAACCAATTATAATAGGAGCGTCAGTTATTTGATGACTTTTTTTACTTAAAAGTTTGTTTAGAAGAAAACATAAAGAAAAATCAGAGAAAAAAGAGAAGAAGTCTATATGGAAAAAATTATTAATATGATTATGAGTAGCTACATGATGAATATTAGTTTGGAAAAATTGGGATAAAATAAAAGATTGGTTTGTGAACTTATTTGGATGAGAAAAACCTAAAGAAAATACTCCTCATGGTGATTTTGAGAATCTTTCAGAGGAGATGAAAAATAAATATCGTAATTTATCTACCGATATAGATTCATCATCCAAATGAGATATACCAATCCTTGATAGCGAATCTGATGAAAAAGATAAAGATGAAAAATCTGAAATCATATTTAGATTAGATAAGAAGATAGGTAATCTATCCAATTTCAATACCACCGAGACACTAGATTATATCCAATGAGAAACCAGTGATGGGATTTTTGATAAAGTCAAGAATTGGTGAAAATGAGTATTATATGATGCTTTATGATGATATTTATGAAGTTTAAGTTCTTTTCAACCTTTTGGCGCGAAATTTGTTTCTGCCCCTGCACAAGCTGTTGCTGAACGATTAAAAGAAGGAAAGCCTGAAGAACGCAAAAAATTATTATCTTCGTTCTACAAGGAATATATGAATATTTTAGACTATGTAACAGATAAGAAGAAACTTATTCTGTATAAAAAAGCTCAAGAATCAATTATGGGATTACCAAATATCAATCAAGAACCAGACAAAGATCAAAAAAAACTTATTGATGAGTTATATGAGAATAAGGATTGGTGTAATAAACAATTAAAAGATATCACGCTTTCGGATATACCTTGACTGATGATAAAATACAAGATAGATAAGACTGACATTTCACAAGAGACAAGAAAAACGAAAGAAAAGCTTGATGAAAAAAAGGAAGAGATACTACAAACAGATGATAGCTGATTTTCTATAATAGATAGGGCTGAAGATGATTTTGATGATTGAAAACTTGAAAAGGATACTAGAGATGATTTGATAGAAATGTTTGAAGATTGGTGAGACGATCTTTTTGGTAATGCTAATGAAATGTGATTTTTTGGTGCCTATACACATCTGCTTACTGATATGTTCGGATGAAACAAAGAACTCGCTGATAACTATATGAAACAAATGTGATATGATGAGCTAATAAATGAAATTAAAACTATAATCAAATGAAATATTTCAAAATTAAAATCTGATAGTTTTACGAAAGATGATTTATCTAGTATCAAATCAAGATTAGATGAATATTTTATTGCAAAAGAAAAATTTACAAACCACCTAAATGATATCAAGGATTCAAATGATTCATGGTTTGAATGGTCTAAATTATTCAATAGTCTCTTTGTCGATTCTTTCAAAGACGTTTGAAAATTGTTTGGTCTAGGAAAAACAAATTCCCGATGGGAAAGAATAGGTCGTTGACTTTGAGGTGCAACTGTTAGTGGATGAGTGCTTTATATTACCTGAAGTCTTATAGGTCTTGCACGTCCTTGAATTTGATCCTTAGTTAGAATTGGCGGTAAAACCGCTTTCAAAATTTGAACATTACCTATTGAACTCTTTAAAATGTGAATCACCAAATCTCTTGGTAGGACATATCTGACTTGATTAGGTTGGTCAGAAGCCATATTAAATTCAAATTTTAGTAAGCAAGAAATCGAAAGGCTTACAAGTTATGCATTTCTCAAAGGAGAGGTCTCTCAAGAAAAAGCACTTATTTTACTTGAAAAATGAACAAAAACAACTTATGACATCAATGGATTGCTTGATCTTTGCTGAATGAAAGACGCCAAAAGCAAAGAATTATTTAAAAAATATAGCGGCAACAAAAATATCAAAAAACTATTTTTCAAACTTGATAACAACTTCGAATATAATAGCAGATGGAGTAATATAAAACATAATTTTGTGAATAGAATATTGAAAAAAAATGTTGAAATAAATCCTGACGCTTTTTCAAGAATGTGAGAAATCGATGATTTTCTTTGACGTTGTACACATGCAGGTAAATCCTCATTAGTAAAATGATTTCTCGAAACCACCAAATCATTAAAACCTGAAATGATACAGGAAATCTTTGCAACTCAGACCTTTGATGCTCTATCGCCTGAAGTGTCCAAGAATATTTGAAGATTGCTTGGTAAAAAGATGTATAGATTTTCATTATTGGATGATTTTAAAGCTTTTCAAGGATTTTTTGCTCGTAATTTTTCAAAATATCCTTCTGAAACTTTCATATCAAATGCCTTATCAAATCGATGAAAGCTTAAGAAATTGAATGATGTGGAACAGACAAAATATATCGAAACAGCAAAACTCAATGTTTCCAGATATGAGAAAATAGCAAACAAGGTCAAGACATGAGTAAATAATATGATCAAAGACTTAGGTAAATTTCTCGACAATCCAAAAATGAAGCCATTTTATAATGGAATCAAAACCAAAATAAGTAATCTGACAGAATATGTAAAAAACGTAACACCGGATGGTATCAAGGCAATGAAAGAAATGAGTCGATTGGATAAGATAACGTGATTTGGCAACCTTACACCTGAATGAATAGCACAGTTAGCAAAATTAAACTGACTTATTAAAACCAATCCAGCTTTATTAAAAGCACTTCAATGAGCGAAAGAAGTTGAAGGTATAGATGGGGTAAAAGATATTTTAACAAAAGCTGGCGTAGACGCTACCAAAATAGATGATAACATTCTACTTAAATTAGCCCAAACTAAAAACGCAGGAAAAATTAAGAGTATTATTAATTATGGTTCAGAGATAGGAATCATAAAGTGATTTAGAAAAATCATCGCTAATCCTTGAATGAAAGCATTTGGTAGACGATTATGAGTAGTAGGCGTGGTTGTTGATTTAGCATTTACTGGTATAGAATTCTGATCCACACTAAATGAGGCGAAAGAGATCAAAAAATATAATATCGAAAGATGAGAGAATAAAGAAAGCAAAGCATATTTTGATGTTATTACCTGATGATTAGCCGCCGGTGCAGTTGGTTGTGCATTTATACCTTGAGTATGACGAGTAGCATCATGAGTTCTATTGCTCACAGCTGGCGCTATAACATGAATCAAAGAGATAGGTAACGCATATTATGGAGAGATAGATAAATTCAGACAGAATTATCAAGACTTTCTTCAAAAAGATCTCCCTTCTATCAAACAAAATCTTATACACGTAAACAATCGACAATCTGGTTTAAATTCTTCTTTCCAAGATTTTTGGTCTAAGATTACATGAAATCTGGCAGAAGAAGAAAAGACAAAAATCTCTATAAAAAATTCTGCTGACGCTATCAAAGCTCTCATATATTTTGAGGAATTACAAAAATATCCATATGCCATGGCAGATCTTAATAAAGATGAGATTCGTAATGATGCCAATCTCAAAGCATTAGTAGAACAGCAAAAAGATATGCATTCTAAATCAGTAGAAGAAAGGTTTTCTTATATCAAAAAGAATTATATTGATGGTAAAACAAATATTATAAATAAAGATAGGCTAGAGAAAAACGAATGAGTTACGGCACTAGATGAAATACTAGATGAATCAAGAATATATCAAACGACACAATCAGATGAAAAATATACAGATAAGGCCAATATAAAATGATATAAGAAATATTTAGAAAATAATCTCAAATGATCAAACACAGAAGCATTTAATAAATTAGAAAATCTATATAAGACTAATCAATTATATTTCTACGAAATTGTAGCAAGCTTACCTTATTATGAAAGAATGTTAAATGAATATAAAGTTTGAGATACTGACTACCAAAAGATTTCTCAGAATTTAGAATTTCTAAAACAATATATTTCATATAAGACATTATGACAATCCGTATCAGAATTTCCGACAATTAATTTCGATCCAGAAAGAATAGATTACAACGAAATAAATAATCTACTTCTAACATTTGGAGTCACTGCAACTTGATTTACTTCTCAGGAAGTAACAAACGGTAGTATTGAATATCTTGATGACAATCAGATAAATGAGAAATATAATGTTTCTACAAGTTTAGGTCAAAACATACTTTACGAAATAGCGAAGGATTCCACAATCTGATGATGATATATGTGAAAAAATAATTTAGCCGATCTTAAAATATATTTTGCAGAGTGAAAAAAAGAGTCAAACTGAATATATTTCAATGGTAAACATCGATGTATCAATCAAAATTGGGCTTTAGATATTAAATTTGCTAAAGATAACGAATTAAACGACATTAATGTAATTAACAAAATGCTATCACGCATCAATCTCACATTACATAAACCGATATGGGCATGAAAAATGATAGTGGAAAATCGTAATTTAAATGATGAATACGCACAAGAATATCTAAATATAATTAATAAGGAAATTGGTTATAGAACAAACGCAATGAGACACAAATTGGAAATATTAAGTTATATAAAAACGAATAGTAATGGGAAATATATAGAATTAGATCCAGACAATATAATAAAATGATGCAAAGCATGAATCAAAAACATATGAGCATTCGTATATTCTCGAGATGGCAAAAAATTTGATGCAAAAACAAACAAGACCTGATTAATTTGTGAATTAATAAAATAAATATTTATTATTAACTACCACCCATGATAGACACAGATGAACAAGTTAAAGATAAGACAGAGAACCCAGAGGCGGAAGACACCAAGGAAGATTTAGATAATCTTAAGTCTGATGTTTTTGATGATGTCGCAAAATTATATACCATCAAAGCACTCAAAAGTTATAGAAATAATAATTCTAACAAAGAGCCAGATGCCTCACTTTTGACAACCAAAATTGATAGCAAATGAGAAATTGGCAAAGCATTAAGTAGTTTTATGTGAATCAAAACACAAATAGATCAGGTTAAATGATTTTTTGAAAATTTTAAATTTAATAGAGACAAAACTGATGATAAAAATACAGATGCGGTCAGCGTAGAAGACATTTATGATAACGACAAATCCCCAATTAAGTGAATACTTAAGGACACCATAAAATCCTATCTAATACAGGGATGAATGCTCTGAATCTGAACCATCAGACTCAATCTTATAGACAATAATTTATCAACAAGCATACAGCAAGATCTCTCTGATTTAAAAAGTAAAATTAATGAATCACCTGACGATACGGAAAGATTAGTAAATAATAAAATCGATGAATTAGAAACTGAATTAGGTAGTAAAAAGGAAGAAAAGGAAGAAAAAAAAGAAGATGAAATTAGTAAAAAAACCGCAGAAGCTAAATTTGTTGAGGCTGGATTAATAGTTTCAAAAGATAAAGATATGGTGTCTCCCCTGCCAAAAGAAAAGCTAAAGAAAACATCCGATTTTGGTGTAGATAGATGAAATCATAAACATGGTTGAATAGATTACGGAGCTGATAAATGAACAAAAATTTATTCTATGGTTCCATGAACAGTAGAAAAAATAGATTATCAAAGAAAATGATTTGGAAATTATGTTATTATCAAAGATGATGAATGAAGGGAGATTATTTACGCTCACTTGGAAGAGGAACCAAATTTAAACAAATGAGACGATATCGCCTTATGACAGGAAATAGCTAAGGTTTGAAACACTTGAAAAAGTACATGACCACACCTTCATTTGGAAGTTAGAGAAAAATGAAAACCTATAAATCCTCTTGATGTATTTCCAGAAGTCTTGCAAGCAGCATAATATTAGTTTATAATTTATAGTTAATAGTTAATAATGTTTCATAATTCATAACTCATAACTCATAACTCATAATTCATAATTCATAACTCATAATTCATAACTCATAATTCATAACTCATAACTCATAATTCATAATTCATAATTCATAACTCATAACTCATAATTCATAACTCATAATTCATAACTCATAACTCATAATTCATAATTCATAACTCATAACTCATAATTCATAACTCATAACTCATAAAGACTATTTACTAACTCGGTCTTTCCAAAATTGATTAATAAAAATCTGAATTAGACTCGGATCGATTAACAAAATTCAGATTTCTCTATTTTTATCTAATGAATTAGCAGATAAATTCATGCTTCACAAAAGTAATGTTTTGTTATCTACTAAAATCATTTTGGTGTGGTTATAATATTTTTTGAAAATCCTAGCACGTTTTGGTCCAAAATATTTAACGACATAATCATTTTCCGGTGTGTTAGCTAACAATAAATTTAGTTTTAAATCAGATTTATTTTTTAAAATTTTCAAAATACCTGGATCGGTAATATATTGAGTTTGGATAGTTATCGACTGTCTTGCGTTGTTTAACAGTTTTTCTATCACAGTTCTACAGTTGATATTACAAATAACTAAATTTGGATGAATATCGCTAGCTTGAATCTTCTCCCCACTCCAGTCACGTAAGAAAATCTTATTTAAACTAAATAAAATACCAGTATTCGTGCTCCAGAGAAAGTATTCACGATTAGTTTTGAAAGATGACAAAGTCAGGTTAGCTGTCTGGATTATAAATCAGCTGTCTAGAATATTTATCTTACTATGAACATATTCAGTTCACATTCATTTATCAGATTTTAATCAAACATTATTATATCAGGTGAAATATGTTCTAAGAACTTTCAAAGTATTCGAAAATTGTTGATATTTGTTGTCTTCTATGATTATTCTTATATCCGCTCCCCTATTAGCCAAATCCTTAAATAACTTTTTGATATCTTTGTTTGTAAATTCATAAGTCTGGATCCATAATTTATTTTTAGTTTTAGAAATTTGTGGAATAAATTTGGTTTGAGAATTTCAAGGCGAAATCCACATCTGCCCAGTGATATTTTGTAACTTAGTTAAATTATTTACGAATATTTTCTGTGACCCAGCTTCGGCAGAACCAAATTGCAATCTAACATCACCAAAATATACAACTAGAAAAATTATAATAACAAAAAATCAAAATCTGATTAAATTATTTCTCTTTTTCATCAGAAATAATAGTTAAAGTGATTGGATTATATCTATATTAATGGAAAAATAAATATAATTATTATGACCACGCATTATAATTAATACCTTCCTTACCTGGCCTAAAAATAGAAAGTACAGTATTAGCAAAAATAGAACTAGAGCTCATTGTTTTTACAAAATCAGGTAACCCTTGCCTATTTACTGTATCTGTAACATATATATTTTCAAACATTCATTTCTTATGAAGTTCAGTAAATATTTCGATAGGATCTATTACTTTTCAATTTTTGTCAAATTTCTTATTAAACATTCCATGTGTTATAGCAATATTCACACTTCTAGGGTGTTTTTCTCGAATTTTTTCCAAAAGGTTTTTTAAACTTGTTCAGGTATCAAATATATCATCATGAATAAGTACGTCTTTCCCTTCTATATCTCCATACACATTAGTTTCCTCAACTTCATTTTGACCTTTGGTGGGTCTTTTTTTTAATGTAATAAGATGATCTATATGCAAATCTCTTGAGATTGCCTCTATTTTTTTCTTTCATCATTCATCCATTGGACACAAAACTATTTCATCTTTATTTATTTCATCCATAACTAATTTAACAAATCATCATGTATATAAGTTAACAAATTTAGTTGTGCCTCTATTTTTTAATACAGATTTATTATGTACATCCAATGTTATATAATAATCTGGAGTTAATTCATCTGTAATAATATCAAGCATAAAATGAGCTGAATCAGCCTGTCTTTCAGTGTTTTTTTCCATACCAGGTTCAGGGTCTTTATCCTGTCTAGAGTACGGCAAACAAGTAAAAATATAATTTAATGTCGCTGCTCAATGCCCCTTAACATTTCTTCATAACAAAAGTGCTTGTATAAGCCTATCATTATATTTAATAATTTCTCATTTATATTTAGGAGATTTTCAATTCCCATTCACGTCACATATTACATAAACATGATGATTACGTACCGAAGCACCTAAATCTCAAGTTGTTTCTTGATTAGCAAATTCGTTATAATAATCAATTTGTGATGTAATAGTTTGTTTTAATTCTTCCTCGATTTTTTCTCTAATATCATTCGTCAATTGGACTGTATCTTGAGTTCATATTAAATGTAAAGGTTTTTCATTCATGAGCAAAAAAAAACATATAAAGAGAATCATCTTATAGTAAAATACAAACAAAAGTCAATACCAATTATCGCTAATAATGAGATAATTACATACCAAAATAAACTATGACAAAATTTGACAAATTAGAAAAAATAGTTATAATTACATACGTACGATAGGATTTGAATAAAATCAATCGTATGATAGAAGATAATCCATTCTTCCAAAGTCTAGTCTATTTACCTCTCCTATTAAGCAATTAATATGGGTTGATAAACATTCGAAAGCTTTGATTGGTTTCGTAAGAAATCGATAAGTTATGGGATTTGTTTCATAACGTTCGTAGAATTCAGATTATCTTCTTTTCTCGTTTTGAAAAATTAATAAGATTATACTCCATATTTTCTTAATACCTTTTGCACTTCCCTAACTGACATATACGGTATTCATCTTTCAAGATTTTTTCTACTTATTTTATATGCTATTTCCCAATGGCGAAAAAGTTCTTTGTAAGCGAATCATAAACCATGATCAGGATCATAAATATGGACAGGTAGTGATCACATACCATTAAGTTCTATAATTTTTATATTTCATTTATAAAGGTCCTCCAAACTTTTAACCTTAATGTCATAACGGCCAAAGTAAAATCAACCTATTTTTTTACTTATTCTATCAAATACTCTTTCTAATTGTTCATTAATAAGATTAGATTTATCATAAAATGTAGATCATCTACAATGGTTGCCTATATAATTTAGTTGGAATTCTTCTCCATCAGCTAGCACAGAATCTCGTAAATTATAATATTCCTGCTGAAGTTTTGAATAATAATATTTTGCCCTAGAATGATGTAAGATCAATTTTTCAAAAGTAGACTTTCCATCCCCACGAAGGAACATAAATCTTTTTTCCACAATACCAGTAATATGTCACCTTTTCTCTCCAGGAATACGATAATAAAAAACACCAAATTCCAAAGGATGATGAAGAAATTCCTGAATAACGAAATTTTCATTAATTTTATTATAATAATTACGCAATTCTTTTTCATTATGAATTTTTTTAACATCTCTGCCCGTTCTTCCAAAATCTGGTTTAACTATGAAAGGATAATTTATTCATACATTTTTTATTTTTTTCGTCATTTTCCAGAAATTTTCTTTTGGGAATATAAGTATTGTTTTAGGAGAAAGTTCACGATCAAACTTATCCAATTCTGCATGCTTTCCGTAACCAGCGAATCAGCTTAAGAACATTCATGGATTTACATTAGAAAAAAAAACAAAGCTTTTTGCTTTGACACATATATAAAGCCGATAAAGATATTGTGGGACATCAAAAACATAGCCTGGTCGGAATTCTCGCCTCGAATATTTTTGGAAGAACAAACGTAATTTCCCTAATTTATTTAAAACCATGATTTTATCAGAATTAAAATCCCCTCACCAAGCAATATCACTGGCAGATAAACTGTCGATTTACCTATAACGACAGCTATTATGAACATTCGAAATGGTAATTTTTTACGAACAATACCTATGGCTATAATATCAGGTATTGCAGAATCTATTGCAACAATGGTTAATAGGAACAGAACTAATTTATTGTTTTTAGTTTCTAAATAATTTTTTATTTTATTATTAAATTTACTTATTTTCTTTTTATTCTCCAAATATTTTGCAATTTTTCTCTCAATACGTGAAATCCAATCTTCATGATTTTTTCTTTTTTTAAATTCCAAAATCTTTTTATGAAAATACCCATATAACATTCGGATAAGTATACTACTTAATGCAGCAGGTAGTACAGTACACAAGGAAAGTCATACCGGACCGGCTCATTGAACAAGACGTAGTCATATCAAAGTATAAGCAAAAGGTATGATCGCTGGAGGAAATACCGGCGAGACGAAAACCAATAATGATATAACAATATGTTTGAGTAGCATAATTAATGTTAAGTGCTAAATGCTAAGTGTTAAATGCTAAGTGTTAAATGTTAAGTGTTAAAGACTATCAGCTAAAGACTATCGACTAGATTGATTTTACCAGTTTAAAAAAATTATCAATATCTTTCTTGGTCATATCAGCATTTACACACATAAGTCTAATAAATTCTTCTAATTTCCAATGTCAGCAACTTACCTTAATGATTCATTCAGCATCAAGTTTGTTACATAATTTTTGTGCTGGCTTTCCTTTAACTTGAAAACATATATTTATACACTCTGGTTCAAGCATCAATTTTAAATCTTTATCTTTTTTGATTATCTGCGTAGCATATTCAGCTAGAGCGAATTGGTTATTAACTCTTTTCTCATATCCCTCCTCTCCGAGATATTTCAATGCTGTCCAAACTTTAAACGCATCATTTCTTCTACCACATTGGATAGACCTACTTGCAGGATTCAATCTAGCAAGTCGTAGAAGATCTACTGCACTTGCATTTTTTGGTGTATAGATAAGATAATCAGCTTCTTCATGAAAACTTTTAAATAAAACCGTAGGATCTTTGACTAAAAGAGGTGCCGCTAAAATTGGTACATTCATCATTTTATGTGGATTCCATGTTACCGAATCAGCTTGTTCTATACCTTTCAATAAATGTTTATATTTTTTACTAAGTAATGCTGTTCCTCAAAGTGAAGCATCTACATGTAATCGGATTTTATATTTTTTAGCAATTTTTGCGATTTCATTTATAGGATCAAACGCACCTAGAACAGTAGTTCCAGCAGTAGCTTTGATAAAAAATGGTGTATATCATCGATAGGTATCTTCTTTAATTTGTTTTTCTAATTCTTTTACGTCCATTTTTCCATATCTATCACTTTTTATAATTCTCAGATTACTCTTTCCTATACCCACAAAATTAGCGGCCTTAGGTAAGGAATAATGTCATTGGTCAGAAGCGTAAACTGTAAGCTGTTTATTGCTTATCCCTTCTTGAACGATTGTCGGTTCTTTCTCATTTCTTGCGACAATCATTGCGGCTGTATTTGAAAGTGATCCTCATGGAGTAAATATTCCATCACCATTTTTGAATCAAATTTTTTTATTCATAAAATCAATAACCTCATTTTCTATCAAGATATGTATGCCTGCTGATTTGTAGGTGTGCATAGTATTGTTTAATACAGCAGTCAACATTTCCGCCATTACCGCTGGTAAAACTTCTCCTCAAATCAATAAATTAAAAAATCCTTTACTATTTGTTTTTGGGCTAGCAAGAACAACTTTTTCCATTTCATCAAAAAGTTTATCTATCTTCATTCATTTTTTAGTTATTTTAAGGTTAATGTCTTTTCTGTGTTCTTCTGGCGATTTGTATTTCAAAACAGGCGTTTCTTCACTATGCTTGTAGTATTTCTTGATTATATTCATGGTTCTATTTAACATATTATCAAGTTCCATCTTTAATATTTTATTTAAAAAAAAAGCAACGCATCATTATAATAAATTTTAGCCTCATAACAAGATTAAAAAAAAATCTGATTTAATATCAGATTTCATTATTGTATATACATCTTATTTTTTTACCAATCATTACTTGTTGCTATAGTTTGTAATTCTTTACTAGCTTTTTTGAATGTCTTTCATCAATTGTGTGGACGATACAAGCTAGGTACACATATCTTTGATGAGATAACTCTCTTGCCTGAAGCAGCACTCGCAATATGAACAGGGGCACTATCATTAAATAATCATTGATAATCTTGAACAATTAGTAATTTATATAGAGTAGCTACTTGTCTAAAATTCAATCATTTTAGATTTCTATCTTTTCAAAATAGATTCTGCATCTCAACAAATCTTTTCATAAATTTGGCATTTCTTACAAACATATCTTGTAGATTGATCACCTTCATTCATAATTTCTTTTCTATAGCTTTTGCTAGTTTTAAATCCATTTCTGATTCTGAAAATGTCGGAGTAATGATAACATAATTTCTATTTTTTTTATATGCTTTGATAAATTCGAGTCGTTCTTCGACTGTTTGTGCTTTATGTCAGTTAACCTCATCTGGTATATTTGGACAAACCACTAGATAGTTATCGGGATTTATATTGCATCATATTTCATCTAAAATTTTAGAAATCTCTTGTATTTCGGTTTCTGCGAAACATAATTGTGTCGGTATTTCTGGTGTGTCATATGCATGACAATAAAAACTTGAAAAATTATTTTTTCTTCACTCTTTGTCTGTATATCTATCAATTTTTCCTTTTTCGACAATTTTATTTCGTGATTCGTATGTGTTAGTATCTCTAGTATATTTACTTTCGTCAACAAATTCAATTCAAGGTTTATATAACAAAATATCTCTAACGAAATTTACTGGGACTCTTGTCTTTCTATATGGATTATTACTAAAATTATGATGATCGGCAACGAATCAATCAATTTCCACTAAATTGTCTATAATTTGTATTTTCTGTCATGGCGCAGCTATGATACTACCATAACTATTAACAGCATCTCCAAATCAATAAATTAATTCTCCGATACCGCAGTTATTTGTATATTCAAATACGGTGTATAATTCCACGGTAATGACAGGTAGCTTTTCCATTTCTTCCTGTGTTTTTTTTATACGATCTTTTTTTTCTCTTATTTGTTCTATCCTTCTTATTTTTCCTTCCATGTGTTCTTTCATAGATACTCTTTCACAATATTCATGCGCAGATTTACTAGAGGCACTAGTCTCTCTTACCGTTCTCGCATCCAATATTTTCCTTTTTAAAAAATGAAGATTCTCTAATAATTCTTTATTAGTACTTTTTCATTTTATCCATGATGATTTTTGAAATATTTGTGATAATTTATTTAATATCATAATTCTTTTAAAACAATTAAACCTCCATCAATTATAGTCTGTTTCAAAAATAAATCAAATATCTTATGAATAATTTAGCTTCATAACAAGATTAAAAAAACAAGGATAGGCTTACTTACTTTTATCTTTGTTTAAATAAGCACTTTAAATAAGATTTCGCTTTCCCACATATGATTATGGAATCAGAATGACAATTGTAATCAGTTTTAATTTTTAATTTAAAGAAAAAGAGAGATCTAGTCTCCCCTGTTCCAAAAGTTCTTGTTTATTATATATTATTATAATAATTGAGATCTTCTTGAAATGTAACTAAGCAGCCATTTTATCACTACCTTATTCTACTCTACTTACATTTTCTGCATTAGGACCTTTTGGTCATTCTCCTTCTGTGTATTGAACTTTATCACCCTCGTTAAGTACGCCTCACTGTATTTGAGATGTATGCACAAACATATCCTTTGATCAGTCATCTGGAGTGATGAAACCAAATCATTTTGTGGTGTTAAAGAATTTTACTGTACCTGTAGACATTGTAACATTAAAAAAAATAATAAAAGTTGAGTAACTAACTCAATACAGATGATACATTTAACTTATCAATAAGCAAGGGGATAATTTTTAAAAAGAAACACCTAGATTTTAAATTTTTATAAACTTAAATTATTTATTATTTCTTCTCTGACGCTTCGATAACTTCTTGAACATATTAGTGCGAAACCTAATACATTAAGACAAAAACAAGCTGATTATATCGGCGTTAGTATTGATTAAGCATATAAAGTTGAATATTGTAAATATTAGAATGAAAAAAAATCATTACATAATTTCTGATTTCCCATTTAGGAAATGAAAAAATTTTCAAAAATAGACAAAGCTGATTATTCCAATATTGTTATAAATTTAATTTCCTTTTGTATATCAGCGAAATCTTGTTCATTATAATCATATATCATACAACGAACAGGAATTCCAGTTTTTTCTAAAAACATTCTCTCTAATTCATCTATTCTATGAGAATTATTTGCAAAATTAATTATACGATAAATACCATATCCTCTTTCCAATTGGATATCAGGAGCATTATGTTTTTTCTTTTCTTCTGAAGTAAAAGTGCTATATCTACATCAGATTTTTCGTTTGCTTCACCTCTAGAAGTGCTCCCAAATATTCAAGCTTTGACTAATCCATGTTGCATTTCTTTTTTTATTACTCAGATGAAAATTTTCCCTAGCAACATTTTTATTTCATTTGGATTGGCCCTATCGGCCATCAAAATTTTGCCAATCTCTTGGCTATACATTATAACGTCAGCCTCAAATATTTGCTTTTGTATTTCTATTCACTTTTGAGCACTTAACATAAGATCGTTCATAAATATTGATAGATAATAAAATTGAAAAATTATTCTAATATCATGATAGGTTTAAACCTTCCTTTTCATTCTTCTTGATCTTGTATATAATATTCGAAAGGAGAAACTTCTATACCAGTTTTTTCTGTAAAGACACTTGCTAATTCTGCTATTCTATAGCTATTGTTTGCAATATTAAATTCGAGAAATCTTCTCGATTGCACAATATCTAAAGCATTTTGTATTCTCTTTTCTTCTGAAGTTAATGGTTGTAGAAATAGTAATACATCCACATCAGATTTTTTCTTCGCTTCACCTCTGGATGTACTTCCAAAAACACCGCCACTCACTAATCAATGTAGCATTTCCTTTTTCACTATCTCAATGAAAACCTTAGCTAATAACATCCTCTGTCTGTTTGGACCTTTCGATTTAGCTTTTAACACCATAGCGATTTCATTACTATATTTTATTGCATCTGCTTCTATTCATTCCATTTCTTCTATATTTCCATTTCCCCGTAATCATTTATCCATGGATATCATTTCTAGATGAGTTGCTCATTCGTTCATGAGTATTGATAGATAATAAAGTTTTAGAAGAAAACTTTTCAATTATTCTCCCAATCATAAATCAAATCATTTTTTAGTCTGAAGATACTGATCCTTTCTGTATTCATCTATTTTTTCTGTTCTCTGATCTTTAGGACAATCCACAGCTCAATCCGCTCAAATTATTTTAGCTCCCTGAGACATTGCTCTTCATAAAATATAATTTAATACTCATCGTCATAAATCAGGATGTTCACTGATACCTCATAGGAACCTAGACACATCTTTGATCGCTCTTGGTCAATATTGATAATCTTTTAATTTTCATCATTTCGATTTTGCATACTCGTTAAACACTCATTCCCGATATTGTTGTCATTTGGGGAATGTTTTATTATTTTTTTTTGATCTTTCTACTATATAAACATCTAATCAAGGATTAGATTTTATAAATTTTATGGTCTTAAGAAATCATTTTTCAAAATAATCTTTTTTATCTCATTCTGCATATAGTACTATATCAGCTAATTTATCTCATTCTTTAAATGCCGTAATTAATTGATTAGCAAAAGTTTCTTTGTTTTTTAGTAAACACACACTAGATCACATAGATTCTAATCCTTGGATGGTAGCATCATCTAGCTTTGGAGTTGATTCTCTAAAGGCAACTACTGATGGAATATCATCACCTGATTTAATAATAGAATTGTGCAATTTTTCATGGGCATCTAAAATAGCTTTTTGTTGATTAAGATCTTTGGTCATAGCAATAGTAGATACAGCTATATCTTTTTTCATAAGATTAAGACAAAATAAAAGGCATCACAGATAAATCACATTATATTATAATGAATTAATTATATTTGTCAATACCAGGATTAATTTATAAATTTTTTAAAAAAAGGGGGGACCGGCCTCAAACATCAGTTATCTATAATCAAATAACATGATATAAATCACAAATTTTTGCAAAATAATAGATTCTGACTATAATTTATACGTTTAATTATTGAATAACAATTAATGTTTAAAAAGCTTAAAAATAATCTTTCGAATAATAAGGTAAAGAAATCAAATAACACTACTGTTGGTAAACTGGACACCACAGGAGATATTTTAACAACTTTAAAATTGAATTATGGATGAATTGAGTTAAATCATGAAGAATGAGTCAATTTAGTAAAAGAATCAACAAATAATAAAGCTGAATATAAAGAAAATGTTGTTAATACAATTAATAGATTAAAAAATGGCTTAGAAGATGAAATAGTTGTAGGAGAAGTAAATGATAAAATAGATAAAACAAAAAATAATAATTGAATAAATAATTTTAATAACAATTCTGATTTAATAATAGAAGATAGATGAACCATTTCCAAATTATGGAAGGATTTCACTGATCGACTCTTTGTTAAAAGATTTGAAAACATAAAAGAAATATTTCAAGAATGATTGGATGAAATGTTTAAAGCATGAATAATTAATAAAAAGCAGCTGGAAGAAATCCAAGAATCTCTAGAATCTCCTCAGGTAATGGAATCAATAAGAACATGGACATCCGTTCTTTGATTCTCTGGCGTTTATACTGTTTTAAATAGTCTTTTAACTGCCCCAATAGCAGCTGTCATCGGCTGACCATTAGCTTGAGTTATAGCTTGGTTAGCTATGTATTTTTTAAAGAGAGTTGGAATTCATATCATTGTAAAATATTCTGGTAAACATTTAGACAGAAAAAATTACATTTCCAATATGTCTCTTATACCTGTTTTATGAGAACAGATGGCTTTGTTAGAACTAGTTAAAAGTCACCCATTGGCTGCACAGTATTTTTTCGCATTTATGAAAACAAAAAAAATAGCAAAATCTTATGAAAACCAAAATGTATCAACGCAAGAATGATTAATTAAGAAAGAAGAGTTAAGAAATGAGTGGAAAACCAAGGTAGATAAAAATGTAAGGTGAATAAAAAAGACGAGCGATTGAGTAGTATGATTTGAAACGAGCATATGAGATTTTTTCACAAATACATGATATTTCTTTTCAAATATATTTAAAAAAAAAGACAATAATCGTCTTGTGGAATAAGAAAGTCATCTCTACAATACTATATAATATGTCCATCGTCCCCTCCTAGTTAATAATCAGATGATGGTAGTATAATTATTTTGAAGTTTTGCAAAATATAAGATTCTGATTATAATTTATATATAATTTTTTATTTCTACATTAATTGTTATGAACGTAATCAAACCATGAGATAAAGATGAAATAATAACGACACCACATTCTGTTTCAGAGTGAGATATTGCTGAAGTAGAACAGTGAAATAAAAAGATTGTAGCTTTAAATGATGAAAAGAATAAACAAAAAAAAATACAAATAAATCAGGCTAATGATTTACGTACACAACTATGAATAGATAACAAATCATCAAACTTTTTTATAGATTGAGATAATCCCCTACACAATCCTCTACGAGAAATTTCCAAAAAATTAGATTATTACGAACGTAAACCTTGAGCAGAAATCGAAAAAAATCCTTTAAATAGGGCAAAAAAATTTATTGCATTCTTTGAAAATGCTGCAATTTCTGAGATTTATTCTTTAAGATGAAATCATTACATTAAAGAGACAGAAAAAATTGTGTCCGAAATAGTATTTGATATATGATTATTAGCAAGAGATGAAAAATATAAGAATCTTTGGCAAGAAACTAAGAATAAGATAATTAACGCATCGATAGATGTCTTATGATATAATTTTAAAGATATAGAAAAATTTATTCAAATTAAGCATACCAATCTCCACGATTTTCGATACCTTATGGATAGTAAACTAACACGGAATGGAATTGGAGATGGGATGGTTATTACACCTAATAATGAATGGTATAATTCTGATTTAGATGTGACACGAAATGCTCTTGAGGCTAGTCTTTATATACTAAGACAATCCCCTTATTTATCATTTTGATTAGCAAAAAATTTAGTTGGTCCTGTTTTTGACATGTATTCATATGAATTAGATATGTTCGATAAATATATTAATAAATACAACAAATAATAAGATTATATTTCAATTTAAAAAAAAATCACAACATAAAGTTGCAAATTTTTCAAAATGGAGACGATGCTATGAAACACAAACACCTACTACCAGAATCTTCTAAAACTCAATAAGTTATATGAGTATTATTTACACACATTACAAGTGGCATAATTTTGTCATTCATGATATCTCTCCAATCCCCTCCTGGTTAATAATCAGATGATGGGAATATACTTTCATAGAAATATGGATAGAGAAATTTGAAAAATATAAGATTTTGATTATAATTAAGACACATTTACTATCGCTTATTATTGAGATGAATCTAGAAATAAAAGACAAATCATCAACAAATAACTCTTCTGCTAATGTCCTTGGCAATGCTACTTCTAGTTTGTCATGAGTTTTTTCTGAAAATGATTTTATGAAAGAGCTTCTTGTGGGGCATAAAAATCATATAGAGGATTTGTGATTGTCTTTGGATGAAGAGGTAGGAGATTGAATAACAACAAAAGAATTCATACATTTTTCTTCACATAATGAAAATATAAATAAAATTTTTACTGAAGAAAAATTGGAGTCTAATAGACCTAAAGGACAGGCTCCTGCTATATTTGCATTAAATTTATGAAAATATCTATTTTATTGAAATCCTTCTGAATTGATGTGAGCCTTGAGTTCGTATTCAGATGAGGGAGTTGTATTCACTTCACCATGAAAAAAATGGTATAACGGTAAGTCAGAATCTATAATAAGTGATGAAATTCTGCAAATAAATCCCATAGAGATTATAGATGCATGAGAATTTTTTCGTAAATATTGATACAACGAAGAATATTCTAAATTTTATGGTAAAACTATAGAAGCATGGAAAAATGCTTAATTTCTTAAAAAAAATCACAACATAAAGTTGCAAATTTTTCTAAAGACTAAGGACTAATAACTAAAGACTAATTTGGAGATGATGCATGACAAATTGAACTATTATATAGAGGAACTCAATAGATTTTCAGTGTTTATGAAGCTCTTTAGAAAAAAGAAAGAAGCTAATTTTATTGTATAATAAATATATTTATGAAAAAGTTTGTCAGTCTGTCATTATGTCATAGAAGGGGGCCAACCCCTTTTGATGCAACCATACCGACCCCATGTCTCGAAAAAATCAAAATGAAATTCTCAGCTACTGCGAAAACTGTAAACGACCCCGGTAGTTTATAGTAAAAACAGCCAAAAGTAACACATTCGCTTTTATTATTTATTGAAATATATGACATCATTTAAAAATAGATGGAAAATTATACAAGAAGAAATGATAGATAAGAAATGAAAAAGAATATACGTAGAAAGAAAGATAAAAGAGCTTATAAAAACCAGATATCCTCAGGGATTAAATTTGAATTCTAGCTATATCTATCAGAAAATGGGTAAACTAGTGGATAAGAAAATTTACTTGCCTGTATGGAATAATTGATACTATGCTAAAGAACAAGGATTCGTTAATATTTTTGATTTACATAAAAGGCTTGATGATATGATAAGAATTCATCATTTACCACAAAGGAATAGTTCTGTGTATACAATTAAAGAGAAAAAATATATGGAAGAGTTTATAAGATCTAGAAAAATTAGCGAGGATAGAGGTTTGTATGTTATGACATAATATTTTGATATATTTTATAATCTGATTCTGAAAGCAATACAAACCTAACTTCATCGATTCCAGGATTTTGATCGATAAAGTTTTTAACAGTATTGATAGCTATTACAGAAGCTTCTTGTATAGGACATCAATAAATTCCTGTTGAAATGCTTGGAAATGAGATCGTTCTGATTCATTTTTCTATAGCTATATTTAAACAAGATATATAGCACTTTGCCAATAAATCCTTCCATTTTTCAGTATGTATTGCATATTTAGGTCAAACAGTATGGATTATATATTTTGCTAATAAATTACCTCAATGACTAACAATAGCATCTCAGGTTTCTAAAAATCATAAATCTGTCTCTTTTATTAGTTTATTTAGATCAAAAGCTAAATCTGTTCAAGCCTTTTGATGTATTCTACCACTTATTCATCATCATGGACTGAGCCTTGGATTCGCTGAGTTTACTATAGCATCTGTATTTTGTTCTATGATATCTCACTGAATAATATTAATTTTCATATAATATTAATAGTTATAAACATTAAAAAATCTTCTATATCTTTAATTTCATAACATATGGATTTTTTTCTTCACAAGCTTTACGAAGCTGTCTTATAATATTATCAGCTCTTTTATCTTTTATATCATCAAGTATCCTAATACAATCATCAAATCTTAATGATTCTCTATAAAGTTCTGATAGAAATAATAGACTTTCATAGATAATATTTATTTTATTTTCTTGTAAAATTATAAGTCTTTCTAGATTAGTATCTCGTATTTCTTTATCTTTAGGGAGCATTAAACGTTTGTAGTCTTTATCGTATCAATGCCTAATCCTATCATTATATCATCTTAATATTTTTAATCTAATATGATATTCTTTATTTGGATCTTTAATATGATCGGTATCTAATAAGTTAATATAATCTGATAATATTAGTTCTTCATAGTCTCAATCTCATCCATTTATACGTATATTGGATTCATCAGTTCGTATTGGAGATTTACATTTAGGACATTTTACAAGTTCTGTATCTTTATTATACATTCAATCTCAAACAACCAATCAATCAGAATAAAAAGTTGCATCAAAAGTATTGCATGAAGCAACTCATGTATAGCGTACTATGTATTTGCAATTGGGACATTTTGCATAAAGAGATTTTAATAGCATTGTTCTTTTAGAAAATAAAATTATTTATTTTTAGTATATCAAATTATTGCATTATCTATTAGTTTTGGTATTGAGGTATTCCATCATTCAAAGTCTATATCTGCTTTTGTAAGCTTTAATTTATTAGCAATTATCTCAAATCAATTTATTATTTCTATAAAGTTTTCAACTTCATTTTTTCATGTTTTATAATTTATGTGTCAATATAGAAAGTCCATTGTAAATGTTCTATCGATTGGTGGCACAAGATTTGGAAGTAAAAAGTGTAAAGTTTTACTTATTCAAACAATTTTAGTTTTTCATGTCGTAATATTTAATTTTGTGAATAGTGTCTTTAAATAATCAAAAATTTGTTCTTTTTCATTGACTGGTATGTTTTCCAATCTGACTTTATACAAATTATCTAATATGGATGCTTGTGATTCTATAGATTTAGCAAATATAGGATATTGTACTAATTTACTGCCTCTTTGATTCATATTCCATGAGTCTAATGCACAATATATCAATTCTATAAATTCTTTGTCTTTCAATAATTTACTCATATTTTTGATCTTATTATGTTTTTCAATTATTTTCTTGTAAAAATATCTACTTGGAGAAACTTTTCTATATGTTTCATTATTCTTCTTGATTAATTTTAAAAAACTTACTCTATCTGATATTTTTGTAAAGAACTTATCAGCAAGATTATTTTTATTCATTTATATTGAAATAAACTATTAAAAACAAACTAACAATTAATGTATCTAACAGGATTAGATGCTCATTTTTTAATATAATCTTTTATTAGTCAGTTTATGTATTTTTCCCTTATATTATCATTGGCTATCTTACCATTAAATCATCGTCTAATTTTTCAATTATGATCTTTTATAGAGTACCAATCTTTTACTTCATAAACTTCTCTTACTATACCTTTATAATTTCATAGTACATATTTAACCTTTTCTCTATCTTTACCAACTTTCCAACTTTTACTGATTGCTTCATAAAGTTCGTTTTCTGTCATATTTCTTTTATAAAGTTTGTTTATATTTATAAGCATAACAGGATCTGTTATCTTTATTTCTTTTCATCAATAAAATTGTTTTATTTCATTAACGCTCATAATTCATCTTTTATAACTATGAAAACCGCTAACTTTATTGGTTATATCAGATTTTAAAGTCTGTTTTCATCGGAATATATCAATAAGTGTAGCTTCTATTTCACGTGCAATATCTTCAGACAATCAATGTCTAACTATAGAATATTCAATTTGTTTTCATTTATATAAAATATCTTTTATTCTATCTAATTTATAGCTTTCATCATCTGTCTCTAACGCATGCGATGCATGATCAAAAACTCTATTTCAAAATCATTTTCCTATATAAAATATCTCCTTAGTTATAGGATCTTTTAAAATATAAACATAAAACTGAATACTTTCTATAACAGATTGATCAAACATTTTTATTTATGGTAAATAAATATATTTTTTAGAATTTATTTTAAACAACGAACAGAACAATATCATGTATTTCAATCTATTCATGAAAAAGTTCAGAAGTCTCAAAAATCATACATATCTTCCCTTATACATACTACTTTTTTATCTATTAACCATCGATAATCAAAATTATCGATATTCCAAAAGGTATGTTTTCACTCAAAAAAGGAACATAGTCATGAAGATTTAAGATTAATTATATCTACAAGATTATTCCATTTTATTATAACTTTATCTCATTTAGTTCCTCATATAAATCTAACTCATTCGGAGTCTTCTATATCTACAATCTCTTTTATATCAGATATTGTTGGTATCTTTTTGTTGTACTTTGTTGTTTCTCTAATTGCAGCATTATAAGTAAATAATTGTTCTCAAACCATATTTTCTGATACTCATGAAACATATTCAATGATATCATTTTCAGGATTCATTTTAATTTTTATTTCATCTTTAATATAAGGTTGTCATCAATCCATTGTTTTAATTTCTCGATTTTTACTATCAATTTTAAAATTTTCCTTTTCTAAAGTCATTTTCATGTTTTAATAGATTAAGAATTAAATTTTTAAAAGTCTTTCAAATATTTTAACCATAGCCAAACTATCTTGTCCACAATATAATAATAGATTTTTTATAGATTCTATTCTTATTGCAGGATCTGATATTTCTCCATTGATAAGTTTTTCTAGTTTCTGCATAGCAACTGATCAATTTCCTACCTTCATACCTTCATATGTCATGCTTGGAACCATAACAGGGAGGACTTTCTTTATAGAGTTTGATCCGTGAAATTCTAGATCAAAGTAAAGGTTTTGAGAGAATATTTCCATAAGATCATATGTACTTTCATTGATCTTCAAAAAACTATCCTGTATATCTGTAAATATCTTACCTACTTCCTTATTTCTTGTATTTTCAAATGGCTTATACCATACGATAAATGTTGAGTTATCTATATGCTTGCCTATATCGTTCAATAATTCTTGTAGTAAATCCTTATATGATCCTGAAATAATCTTTTCTGATTCAGATTCTACTTGGTTTGGATTGTTTTCTATGGTTATAAGCTCAATCTTTTTTTCTCCTTGTCATACTAGCACTCAGCCAAAATGCTCCATTCTTCAATCTTCATAGTATTTATGTAATGAATATTGAACTGGTACCTGTTGATAGGCATAAGAATTATCAAACAAAGGGATTGGCACACTAATAGTTTCATAATCATAGAAACAAATAGGATATTTGAAACTTCCTATAATATTATTGATATTGTTTCTATCTATGATAACCTCGCCTGTCTTGGTGCAGTGAATATATCTTTCAATAAATTCTCTTACAGATCCTAGACTATCAGCAGAATTAAATCAATCCTTTTCTTCTTCTGTAAGATCTAAGAGATTTAACCTATCCTTAAAGTAAAGATTTTGTACTACAGGAGCTTTGCTATAGTGCATTTTTGGTATAGCACAAATAGTACCAAAATCAGGTTTTTTACCAAAATAGTTTAAATATTTATTCCCTGGGAATATATGTATTTTATTGAAGTCCTCCTCAGACAGTCGTAGTTCTTTTTTCATAGTTTCTACGAGCTTTTCTATGGTTTGTGGGGCAATGAATTGATCCAGTCTTTTGATCTCCTTAGTCTTTTTTTCTCACTCAATGAGAACTGATGTTTGTATTCACATCTGATCTTTTGCTACAAGTTGTATCGGATCTATTTCTCCATTCTTGATATATTCCTTGTTTAGATAGTATAAATATACATCTCACAACAAAGGCAGTCCTTCTTTTTCTAATGTTTTATTGATTACCCATTTCTGAAAACTGGTATCATTTTTAAACTTATCGTCTATTTCTCCTATCTTTGATTTATTGCCTTCATGTGATACTTCTTTTCTTATTCCTGATTTAGCTTTAACTTCTATTAAATCATATTGTCCATTATCTTGTAATACCATAAAATCAGCTCTTACAAAACATCCATCAATAGAAAATCATGGTTGATAAAGAATCTTCTCTTGATTACGGATAGCCTCTAAGGTTGCTCTAGTATTGTGAGCAATTACAGTCCATGGATCTACTCATCATTTAGGAAAATACACAAAATCTTCTTCTTCCTCTTCTTCATCGACAACCTCTTCATCGTTCTTGATTTCAGGCATAAGATTTACTGGAACTGATTGATATTTGACTGTGAGATATTTTTTTACTAGTTCTTCTACTGCTTGTCCAATAGATATTATATGTTCTTCTTGTTCTTCCGTCTCTATCTTGCGGATCTTTTTATATACTTCAGAATTATTCACTTTCCATCGAGCAAGTTTCTCAAAATCGCAATAGTCTACGAATAAAGATTTTGTTATTGGCTTTCCCATATATCTATAAAGGATTAAATATTTATCATTTCAGTATAATGCTCTGGATTGATTTCTTGGATCATTTTCATTACTTTATCCAATACCGATCGAACATTAGTGGTATAAATAGTCGTATCAAATAATGAAATTGTTTGTAATGAATTATTATGAGAGAAAGAGTTAATAAAGCGATATATTTCATTGTGATCAGATCACATATCTGCTTTAACTAAACATCTTTTAAGCTTCTCTGATAGATTATCTTTAGGAAAATATATTGATCCAAAAATTTCGATAATCTTACGAGTCATGTTCGCATTATTATATCATTCATCAATATCAATTACATCATGAGGATTACTACGCTTTGCCTCCACAAAATCATATATAGATTTAAATAAAAATTCATACTCAGAATGATATTTGTATATTTGTTTTTCTAAGTTAACTATATCTGATTTTCTTTCTCTTCATATATGTTTTGCTCTTATACGAAAATATGTACCCTTATTTCATGATGGCAATCATAATTGATCTATAAAGAGTCTTAAGAACTGAAAATGATGAGTTAATACAAAAATCTGATATCATTCTAATGAGGATATTAAACCATATATATTATAGAATATTTGTTCATCCAAGCTAGTCACTGGATCATCAAAAACTACAATATCTGTAGTATCCGTTTTCTGATCAATCAATTTATTAATGAAATAAGCAAGTCAAATTACTGTCTTTTCTCATTCACTAGGATTAAATGGTTTATTAGTATCTCTTACAATTTGGTATCAATAGCTATTTGGAATTAAAGAAATATCATCCCTACCTAATATTCTTTGAATAAGTGCGTTTATTGGATTAAGTGCAATTGCTTGTGGATTTATTTTTTTAGTAATCTCATTAATTTTTGTTCTGTTATCGTTTATTTTTGAAATAAAGTTTTCTATCTTTTCATTAAGTTCTTTTGTTTTTCCCTTATGCTCAAAATATTTATCATAGATCTCAGATACATAATGCAATTCTATCTGTTTTTTTGACTTGTTAATAGATTCGTCAAAATCGTGTGTCCTTTGATTATGTATAGTTATCAAAGCATTTATTTCAGTTATTGATGATTCTATTTGTGTAAAATCAAATAATTTATTACTTAAATTTAAGGATTCATTCATTCTTGTTTTTTTATTATTTAGTTCTTCGATTATTATTATTTTTCGTTCCCTATATTTTACTAACTCTTGTTCTACCTTTTGCTTTTCTTGAATATATCTGTCTGATAAATCCTCATAAAAATTTGCTGATTCATCTAATGGAATTGATAATTCGGGAAATGAAGATATTAACAAATCTATATCTTTAATTATTCTATCATATTCATCATTAAAATGGCCTTCCAATTCAATCAATCTTTCTTTAGATATGGTGGATTTACAGAATTCACATGTTTCTTTTCCTTTATGTATATCTAATCATGCTTTGAGCCAAGGCTCAATCTGATTATTTAATCATTGTATTATTTTATTAATAATGTTTTTTTTAAGAATAATATCACAATCTGCGTATTGTTTCTTAATATTTGTTACATCTATTCTTCTTTGGTTTAGTATTGCCTTCTGTGAATTATTTATAGTTATTTTCAACTGATGTAGTTCATCTTCACTTTTTGTAACTTTAGTAAATACTCAGCCATCAAAGCAATTCTCAATATTACTTTTGTTATAATTTCATCATATTATAGTTTTGATAACTTTGGCTTTTTCTTGGCATATATTGTCTTTGATGAAAATAATGGTATCTAATTCTTGTTTAACTTTTATCTTCTGATCATTTAGTGATTTATTTTCTTCTATTAGTTTATCATGTTCTTTTTGTAGTTCATCATTCTCCTTGCCTAAGTGCAGTATAGGAACAGCTCAATCTTTACAAAATACATTTTCTTCCACAAAATGTTTATTAAATATCTTTATATTTGAATGATTAGGCGATAAGCTTTTTATATCGTTAGAATCTGTCTCTATACAAAATCATGGGGAAGATCATAGCTTTGATACTATATCTAAAGTATATTTTCATTCAGATATACTTCTTAAAAGTTCAGATAAAGTTGTCTTACCACATCAATTCATACCATAGACAATATTTCGTTTATCATGAAAAGAATCTAGTTGACTATCTGATTGATAATCAACAAATGAACCAATATTTTTTATAGATTTTACTTTTCTTATCTTCATCTCGTATAGATTATATAAATCCTATTCTACTTCTTCTCCATCGCCAGGCAATGCCTCTATTTCATCAAATTTTAATTCTTGTATTCAATCAAACTTGGTAATAATTTTCTTTGCTGTAGTATCTATTTTTCCCAGATCTTCGGTAACTTTTTCATAGTGTTTGGTAAAGTCATCCCATCTTCATCTAAACCTCTTGAATTCATCGCCTAATCATTTGAGATATCCTTTTATTTGTATGGCATTTTTCTGTGTTTCTTGTGATTTTATACTCAAGAATATTATAGAAAGCATGGCAACTACTGATGAAGGACCTACAATATTTATTCTCTTAGTATAAGCATATTCTAATACATCCTGATTATATGCGTGTATTTCTGCAAAGATAGCTTCTGCAGGTACAAACATAAATGCACTTTCTATAGTATCTGTTGGCTGTATATATTTTGCTGTCTCATCAATCTGTTTCTTAAGTGCTACTTTGAAGTCTTTCTTAGCTTGTTTCCTTTCTTCTTCTGGAAGCTCTTCGTTATACATTCTCTCATAATAACTTAGAGAAAACTTGGCATCTATAGGTATTAATCCTTGTTCTGTCTTTACGACAAAATCTGCCAAAGTACCGTCTTTCATTTTATATTGTGTTTCATAGAGTCCTGAAGATTCTCCAAATACCTTGCTCATAATATGTTCTAATTGTATTTCTCCAAATATTCATCTTGTCTTGTTGTTGCTTAGTACATTCTGTAACTGTGTTATTTCTACAGATATTTTATCAAGATTCTTTTGTGCTTCATCAATTTTAACCATTTTTTCTAGTAGGTTTTTGAAGGTTTCTTCTGTCTTCTTGAATCAACTATCTAATCTCTCATCAACTCTTTTTGAAATACTATCAAGCTGATTCTTAGTCGTAGTATTAAGATCATCAAACTTTTGTGATAAAGAAGTCTTCATTGTATCTAATGTCGTACCTATTCTCTCTAATGCATCTTTGAGAAATTTAGAGACAGTTGTCTCAATACTTGTTCTAAGTGTTGTTTCATTCTCCTTATTTTCTTTGAAAAGCTTTTCAAATTTATCATTGATTCTTTCGCTTATCTCATCTTTGAAATTATGAAGATCATCCTTAAGGGAATCCTTCAGTTTACCTAATCCATCAGTATCTTTTCATTTTGTAAGATTGAAAATCTGTAATCAGATAATCACAGCGATTCAAATAATAATAGCGATATCCATAGGTTTGCATAAATTATAAAATTAAAACTCCATCTGCATAACTCATAATACTTTGACTCATGTATATTTTGCTGATCAGATTTTTGTAATTCATAGGAGATCGTTGATTTCACTAGGTACATCCATTGAAGTAATCTCTTGTAGCTTATCTTGTTTCTTCTCTCGGTTCTTATCTATACCATCTCCCTTTGGCTCAAGATAAACAACTGTAATATCAGATGGATCTTGTTTGTTAATAAACCGAAACAAGAAGTCTGAATAGAAATTTGCGAATTCTCAGTCTATATTCTCGTATCTTAGTGCTATTCACTTTTTACCTACAAGATTTCTGAGGTAGAAAATATTATATTTAGTATTTATGTCTGTATTATTTTTGATTCTTTGAAGGATGCTTTCTATTTTCTGCTCTTCATTTTTATTTACATTTAGCTCAAATGGAGAAAATTTTGGAGTTCTAACAAGAACATCACTATCTTCTATATCATGTAGGTATGCTTTATCTCTCTTGCTTGGTAGATAATACAATCTCTCATATAGATGAAGATCTTCGTTCTTTTGAATAAATAGATTTTTAATAATATCTTGTTGTTTTGTATTCAGATCCTCAAAGTTCTTTTCCATATTAAGCTTTGGAGAATCTCAGAAAAAGAGTTTTACTGTTTCCTGATCTTCTTTCTTATTGAGCGTAAATTCTAAGCGGAGATCATCGATAAGATGGCTTGGTTTAAGAAAAGATACATCAGTATTTACTGACTTAAATTTATAATTTCTTAATCTATTACCAACTGCATTGAGAAGACTTAGAAGATGATCAACAAAGAATAACATAATCTTATTCTGTGTATTTATATCAAAAATATGATCTGGATTGTCTAATGCTTGAGAAAATTTATCAGTTACAATCTCCATGAGTCATACATGATCTGCTAGGATTTTTGTATCTTCCTCCTTTAATGTAAAAGAATGTAATGATCTGATAGCTTTTTGTACTAGAGATAAGATATTTTCAGATCAAAATACTTCATTGTATGTCTTACGATAAATATCTCTGGATGTTATATTTTCTATGGTAACAACTCATCATTCCAATTCTTTTCTGATAACTTCAGAAACAATAGTATATTGTCATTTAATTATTCACATAGTCTTTTCTATTTCCTTATTTCTATATACAAAATGTAATTTTCCTGCTTGTTTCTTGATATCTAGTTCTTCTATTTGGATATTTTCTTCTTCTCATTCGTCTAATGTTTCATCCAATATTGGAAAATGCTTTTTGAAAATTTTACTTACCATAGCATCATCAGTGATAGCAATTTTTTGGGATTCTAGATATTCTCTAAATGTTTTTGCGTATTCTCTCTTCTTGATAATAGCTATTCTATATTGATCTCCTGCTAGAGCTTCGATAAATTTTTCAAATTCATCAATATCGTATCAAAACATACATATCTGTTCTAGATGTTTCAATTTTGAATTCTTTAATGATTGTGTGGAATAATTTAGATGTCTATATCAATCTCCATTTATTCCGTATAGTCTCAATCATCTACCTAGTATTTGAGTAGCAATGACCGTAGAGGATCATCCCATCTTAAAAAGTAATATTGTAGAGGGCCTTTTACTATCCCATCATTCGATAAACTTTTTAGATCCAAACAAGAAAAGTATATCTTCGTTTCTATCTACGTCGTTAAATAGTTTTTTAGATTGTAATAAGTCTTGATATGAAAATGCTGTAGAAAGTTCAGGATCATCTTTGAGTCTTTCAGCTATCTTAGCATTTTGTCAGGTATTGATAAGCATAATTGACTTTCCTAATCGTAGTTTAATCTCATCACTTTGTTTATCATACCATATCTGTAGTCATACACCTGCTCCAGGAGAATATTCTAATCCTGTAAGAAGTTTATAAAAATCTGATACCTCGAGTTGAGATCACATTATCTGTTCTTGAAATTCATCCAAATGAGTAAAGATATATGCAAAGTTTCTTAATATCGCAGTCAGTGTAGTTTCACTTACTTTACCTTCCTTGTTTTTATCTGGATCACTATCAAGCTTCCATGATAATCACATAAAAAGCGGTTTATAAACCCTGAGTCCATCATGAACTCTTTCAAGATAAGTGGATTTTTTGATATACTGTGTTCTATCCGCTCATGTCTGCGTAAATTTCTCTAGAGATTCAAATCATCTCAGTTGTAATGCGAAGTTTATCAATGAACTACATACAAGTCTTCTTTTATCTGTTACTTCGTCTTCATCTGTTCTTTTTACTGCTTGGACAATATAGTCCTTACCGAATCCATCAGCATTGAAATCAAAAAGATTATATTTGTAAAGTGATGAAAAATGATAGTAATCAAAAATATTTTCCTTTGAATTGATCTTTTCTTCTGATTTGAAAGCTTCTTGAAATGTTGCAGAGAACTCGAACAAAAAAGTATCATCTTGTGCTATATACTGGTTTTTAAGTGTTTCTATGGCTCCTGCTTCATTACTTGCTCCCTTGTGTGCTTCATCCATAAGTACTACAGAATTTGGACTAAGCTGAGCATTACTTATACCTGATATAGTTGTTAGTTTACCTGACATTTCATGATCTCAAAATAATGGAATATTGCTAAATTCCACAATGATTCAATCTTTGATAGGAGCTAGTCATGATTGAGCAAATTGTCTAAGAAATTCTTTATGTTGTTTTCTAAGTTCATCACTTGGTACTATGATATATAACGTTTTGGTATCAGGAGCAAAAAGCTTACAATACATATAAACTACTGCATACATAAGTAATGTCTTTCCACATCCTGTAGCCATCCAATATCCAAGTCTATTGAAATTGAAATCTACTAGTGAATCAATGTTTATTTCTCAGCTTTTAACTAGTGCTTCATTGTCTATATAGTTGAGATATCCTTCTTTAAAATGTTCTTCTTTGTGAAGTACAAAAAAGATATAGGAAAAGAATAGACTACTATATTGGTATCGTCTAAAGCTATGGAACTCATCAGGCATTATTTCTTGATAATATTTCTCTAGTTGTTCCAAGATCGTGATAAAGGGAGAAGTATCAATATACTGATATTCTGACATCAAAAAAGCATCCAAATTATCTTTGAATGTATTGATTGTTTCTGTGGATTGATTGATATCGTTATTCTCTAATCCTTTGAGGTATGATCAACGGAATTCTTGTAGTTTGTCATAGTCGATCACATGATGAAGGATATATGAATAGAGAATACTTTCTCAGAAATATTTTTGATCTATTTGTGCCATAGATATTTTCTATCAAATAAAAAATCCGATCATTATCCTTGTATGATTTCATCATCTAGTCTATAAATCTTGTCTTTGAGTTGAGATAATGGATAGAGAATCTGTTTGATATCTCAAATAGTAGTTATATCAGTATTGCTTAACTGATTTATATCTCAGTCGATATTACTTAAATAGCCATTCTCTGAAAATCGATCTTCGTATTGATTAAGCTTAGAATATTCAATAATTCACTGTGTTCCATTATTGTCTTGGGCAATACCTTCTTTCCAATTATCAGTATATAAAACTTTTTTAATTCTGGTTAATGTTACCTTATCAAAGTATTGTCACATTTCTACTAATAAAAATTGCCTATTTCATCAAAATTCTTTATTCATTTTTATGATAGCATGTCATGTAGTTCAAGTTCAAGCAAAATAGTCTAAAACTATCTGATTTTTTTTCTCATTTAAAATCAAAAAATCCATAACAGTATAAATACTTTTAGGTGTATTCTCTGAATAAGATCTTCATAATATATCTTTTAATACCTCAGTTCAATATTTGGGATTAGAATATAAATTAGAAATCCAACATGTTTTAGGAATCTCTTCCTCAAGTGGTGGAGTATAAATTGTTCATGTTCTGTAAGTATATGTTGATATTTCGTTACAGACTCTATCATAAGTTCTTTGCCAAACCAACTCTATTCAGTCATCTAATTTCGGCAGAAGAAAATTATATCATAGTTTTGAATATTTTTCTCTCAATTTTTCAACAAAGTTATCATCAAATCATAGATCTTTACTATAAATTTTCTTATATTCAGTCTCTTCTATACAAGAAAGTTTTCAATCTTTCTCTAGAATAGGATAGTATCTATTTGGCCTTTCTGTTCTTCTTGAATTAGTACCAGTTCTTTTTAAAGGGACTGAATTTTTCTTATCATCTTTCTTGATTATAGAAATAGAATCTATTTGTTCCTTTTCTTTTGCATATATATAGTGAAAATCAGAATTTTTTGATATCATGTCAGCAACTCTTCATTGGGGATTACATAAAACACTAACTTGTGTAATATAGTTTTGTCTTCAGAATACATGTTCTAGTAATAAGGATAGATAATTAGATTCAGCATCATCTATTGCAACCTCTATTATTCCATTTTGAGTCATTAGATTTGATGAAATAGTTAATCTATTCTCCATTAACGATAACCAAGATGAGTCTATATATCAGTTTTTATAAGCTATTGGCGAAGAATCTGTATTATATGGAGGATCTATATAAATACATTTAATTTGTTGGTTATATTCATCTTGTAAAAAATTTAATGCCTGATAATTTTCGCTTTGAAATAATTTCCCTAAAATTTCATGAGTTTGTGCAATTTCTATCAACCAATCTTTGTGTTTTCATGTAAAATGTTTTGTATCAATAACTAGAAAATCATTTTCTATCAGATTATTATTAGTGATCCCTAATTCTTTTCGTTCTTCAATTTGACCTTTATTTGATAAGATGTCTTTAAATAATTCTTCCCTTCTTGGGATAAGTGTCTCATATTCTTTGATCTTACCAATACTTATACAATATTCTTGTTTGATAATATTTCTTTTTTTGTTCCATAACTTAGCTTTAAATTCCTCTAAATCTCATAATATATTAGCATAATTCAATATCCAAAGGTATGCGGTCTCATAAATCGAAAGCTTTATGTCCTTAGTATTGTCTTTCATAAGCTGTCAGATTTTAAATTCAATGACCGCAGGATCATCGCTGTATTTTACCTTTATTTCTTCTATTTTTGATTGAATATTTAGAATATCTGCTTTAGCCTGTATATTGTTTTTTAACATTTGAAAAAAATATCGTTCTAACTCTTCTATAAGAAAAGCCTTAAGTCTTTTGTGAATAAAGTAGTCTCTACCTCGTTTCTTTAGAAACTCATCTATAGTTTTTTTTACTCATGGATTATTATAATCTATTCCCTTTTGATCTAACGCATCTTTAATTTTATTTATTTTAGATTTATCTTTTGATTCTTCTCGATTGATAAATGTTATTTTGTAACCAGTTGTTTCCTCACTTTCTTCATCAATAATATCTTCTATCTGCACATCAAAATTATATTTATCATCTCAAGTATCAGTTGTATCAGATTTTGTTTTTTTGAAAAGTTTTAGAGAAATTTCTTTACCTTTAAATAGTCATCAAAGACTTACTGCCATGTCATTTACCACATCAGAAGTTTTTACATAGTAGCAATCTTTGGTAGCTCGTCGAAATTCTGTATCCTTTCCACTATATGGTATTCTGTATTGATACGTACTAAATTTATTTTTGAAATATCCAAAATCTCAATTGCTGTAATACAAAGAATAGAAATCTGTAAACAATCAAAGAATTTTTTCTGCTTCTTGTTCTGTATAATCTCCAAGGTGCTTCATGAATTCATCTATGAAGTACTTAACTAATGGTTTATAGAGTTTATTAAGTTTGTATTGTCCAAAATCATAAGAAATTCCATCTGTTCTATTGGATAGATTGAATCCAAAAAGATCATCGATTTTGAAGATAAGATTTGATTTAGCAGTATCGAGCTTTCCCATGAGTGATAAAGATAAGAAGTAAATGTTATACTATAGATCGTCTAATCGTAAAGAAATTTTCAATAATTTTGCCAGCTTGCATTTTATTTTCTACATCTTGGATAAGTTGTCGTTTTTGATCTTCTATTTCTTTGACTTGTTTGAAGTAATCTTCTTGCATCTTTCTTTGTTTTACTTCTAGTTTCATAGCATCATTTCTTAGACTTACTTTGAGATCTCTTTCATTTGTTTTAAGTGATTCTCTTCTCTTGAGTTGGATTTCTTCTTTGAGCTCATCCATTGCTTTGAGCAACGAAAGTTTCTTGTCTTCTTCCCATGCATCTAACTTGCTTATTTCTTCTTGGAATGACTGACTATTGCGATTCAATGAATCTTCATATGTCATGGTTAGAATATTATCCGATTCTTGTTTAAGTTGTTTTTCAATACCAACATCTAGTTTTATTATTCAGTTATCTGATCCTGGCATATGAAATATACTTTTTGCTAGTTCAGGATGGAGAACGTCTCAGTCATCGTTGATTGCAGTTACTAGGAGATAGTCTTCTTGATCAAAGGTTTTGATACTCATCTTATCTACCTGTAACCATCCAGACTGTCATTTATAATCTCTAAATCCTGTTACTCTTGGATTAACCTCGTCATAATGAAATGAAATATGTGCAGGTTCTAATTTCTTATCTTTCGATGATGCTAATACTTCTTGTCCTAAGGTATGGTTGAGTCTATAAAAATATGAATCTTCTAGTTTTTCTCTGTTCAGGGTATATTGACCAATATTGATTGGCACAGGGAATGGATTTTTTTTGAGATGGAATACTAATTTTTCATCATCAAATACTGCGTGTTCTTTTAATACTATTTTGCTGAGATACCAGAAAAATTTCTGATATATATCAAGTTGATTCAATCATGATGTTTGAATATCTTTGAGCCTTTTAAGTACTTCTGCATCAAAATTTTCTATTACTTGTTTTTTAGTACTAGATTTTTTGGCATCTATGACTTCTTTAAATTCTTCTTGAAGTTTTTTAAATCAGATATCTATCTCGTCTACGCTTTTACATGTCTGATATATTTCTAATATTCTTTGTTCAAAATTACTACCATCATCCAATGCTCACAATATTTGATCACTAGCACCAAACACTCAGTCAAATAGATTAAACTTTTCTGATAATAGCTCATAGACTCTTTTATCTGCATAGTTCTTGGTATTGAGAAAGTTTACCACCAATACATCAAATTTTTGACCGTATCTATGACATCTTCCTATTCTTTGCTCTATTCTTTGTGGATTCCAAGGCAGATCATAATTGATAAGTAAACTGCAAAATTGAAGGTTTACTCACTCAGACGCACTTTCTGTAGCTATCATAATTTGAGCTTCTTCTTTGAAATATTCCACCAAAGATGCTCTCATATCTGACTCCTTAGATCAGCTTACTTTACTTGTTCATTCATGCTTTTTTATCCATGCTTTGTATATCTCTTTTGATTCTGGACTATTGTTTGTACCATTGAATAACACTATTTTTCATGTATAGCCACTTGCTTCAAGAAAAGTTTTAAGATAGTCTTGTGTCCTTCTAGACTCTGTAAATATCAAAGCTTTTTGGTTTGCTCAGAGTTCATTCAATTTTGAAAATGATATATCTAGTGCTTTAAGTAATGCTCATGCTTTAGTATCTGTTTTTATGCTTGTTGCTAATGTATGGAAAGACTTTAGCTCGTTGATTTCTTTCTGGAATTGCTGTAGCTGTTCCAATAACTCTTTTTCTTCTTCAGGATCATCAATACTTTCTTCATATTCAGCCAAAAGATCTGTTTCGTCTGTGAATGCTTCTGTATTTTGTTTGCTTTCTAGTCTTTTGATCATGGTATCCAATGTCCCTGCTATCGCACGAGATGATGAAGCCAAAAGCTTTCTAAGTATCAAAGTAATAAGGTGTTTTGTCTTTGAATTGATGGACTGTAAGTCTTCTCTTTGGAGAAATTCGCTTATCTTCTCATATAGTTCTAGTTCTACATCAGTAGGCTCAAAGTTTTGGGTAATAGAAATTCTATCTGTAAATTTGATATACTCTCTGACTTGTTGTCTGAGTGTCCTATTGACTAGTGGAGTAAGTCTTTTTTTGAGTTCTTCTAGTTGGTATCTATCAGGTTTTGAAAACTGTTTTCTGAAACTTTCTACATCCCCAAAAGCATAATCATCGATATAAGAGACTAATCAATATAATTCCATCAATGAATTCTGTAGCGGAGTTGCGGTAAGTAATATTTTCCTATAGTTTTTGATGACTGCATGGAGTTTGCTTGCTCTAGTTATATTATTGGTATCTTTATATACGTTTCTTAGTTTATGTGCTTCGTCTAATACTGCCAAGTCTCGTCTAATTTTTGCCAGATCTACATCATTCTTCGTAGCAAATTCGTATGAGGTAATGACTATTGATGCTTGATCAAACGGATTTTTCTTTCACTTCTTCTTATAGTCTTTGTAGGTTTTGCCATCCAATATTACACTATCCAAGAAGAATTTTTCTTCTAATTCAGACTTCCACTGTTTTCTCAATGATGCAGGTACAATAAGCAGGATTTTCCTTTTGTATTCCGATCGTAACTGACAAAGAACCAATCATGCTTCTATTGTTTTTCAAAGTCCTACTTCATCAGCCAATATAACTCATTTATTCAGTGGATTCTTGAAAAAAAACAATGCTCACTGTACTTGATGAGGATTGAGATCTATGGTTGCATTGAGGAGCGAACCTCAGATCCTTTCTGCTCCTAAGCTAGGCTGTTGGAGAGTAAGAAAGTTTGCGTAGTATTTGGCGTGATAAAGAGTCATAAATAGCTTCTTGTGTTTTGAAATATAAAAAAAACTGTTCGTATAAATATATACCCGATTACCTTTGAAATTCAAGTATATATACATATATTTATATCGTTATATATTTATATCAAATATTGTGAAAATGCACTTAACTATTGAGAATTCTACACAAATAATTCTTCAAATTTACTTTTGATTACTTAATTTATGAATAGACAAAAGTTGGAATGGTGGTGGCAGACCATCAGATATATCATATAGTCGTTATGAACTTATTTCTCGATGAGTACTGAAAATACTTTTCTGAGTTACACCTGCAGATATCCAAAAATATTCAATATATATGCATTCAATGAATAACAAGAAAATCGAGGATTATATGCAAAATAAGGATTTATTGTTAGAAAATAATGAACATGATGATATTCTGATTTCTAACTTTTGCACAAATGATAAAGTTACCGATTTTTTTACACAGACTAACAATCAAAAGATAGCTTGAGCATTTATTGCTTTGATTAGAAAAATTGATGAACTGAAAATAGATGATGAATTGAAAAGATTTATGAAAAAACAAACAGATAATATGTTACTTCATACAGACTATAAAAAGGGTATCTTAAAATCAATAAGAGACGGTCATATATATGAAATAAAATTAAGTCTTGGAGAGAATGTTCAGCAATTAGACTTGGAAAATCTAGAGAAAACTGCACTATTCCTTAGTATAAATAATAAACAATATATATGGTTTAAACAAAAAAACATTATCATTCATAATAATAACACTATCAGTACCTATAATTTCTTTAAAGATATTTTATTTTCTTGAGGTAAGCTAACTTATTCAGACCTCATTGACGGATGTTATTCTTCTCTAAGAGATGCTCTGGCAAAAAAATTAAGGACAAGTAACTAGCAAATAGATATTCTTGACATTTATTAAAAAATAAAATCACAGGTAAAACCCTGTGTTTTTTATTTTGCTTTTTGTTCTTGAGTTATCCTAGGAAACGTAGGTAGGAACTTGATTATCGTCGGTATTTCAATATAAAAACTGCGACGCGTCATTTTATATTATAACACACACTGTATGGAAAAACGTAAGAGAATATTGCTGTCTTTGGATGAAAGCATGTTTGATTTAATAAAAATTTATGCTAATTCTAAACAGATGTTAAGATCACAACTACTTCGCCAAATTATTTATATTTGGTATAAGAACAATCAGAATGAAATCAAGGGTACTGCAAACAAAGTTAAGCAGATACTTAGAAAAAAATTTATTATTAACCCAAAAATGTAATGAAAGAGAAAAATTATGTAGAACAAAAACTAATTAAAGAGATTAGTGAATTATTAAAGAAGTATGAAGATGAAAATTTAAGAAAAATTTAGGAAACACTTCATACATTATACCAATTGAGCGAATAATGAACTTTGAAAAAAGGGAAGAGCTAAAAAGAATTGCATATAATCAGATTTAATATCTTACTAATCAAATTATGTACCAAGCTATTTCACAAATACCCATGAAAGATGTCCTCGATAAACTTGGAATCAAATATACAGTTCTTGGATCTTCCTTGGGTTTGTGGGATGGTGGGAAACTAACAGATGGATGGAGAGATAACTTGAAAAATAATTATGTAAATGATTTTTCATGTAAAGATAGACCATCTGGCTCTCCATTTAGTTTTGTTAAGTCATATCTTTGACTTAGTGATAAAGAAACATTTGATTGGTTCATAGATAACTTCGGTATAGAAAACAACACTCGAAATACAAACAAAAATAAAAAATATTTTAACAAAAAAAGGGAGTCTATGAAACTCCCAAAATATTATTCAAACTGGTAAGAGCCAGCTTTTAACCTTTAATATCGTATATCATGAATGATGATAATAATTTTCTTAGTACTTGCAAGGAATACTTGCAAAGAAGATGTATTAGCCCTGCCGTTGTAGAACAATTAGAACAAGAGAACCTAATCTCTTATCAGGCAGATAAAATTTGTTTCCAGATGAAAGATCTAGGTTCCAATCTTGTCTGTTGAATTCAAGAAAGATATTTAACCCCTATAGTAGTAAATTGAACAGAGCGTAAGTCAAAAACTTCTGCAGGAACTAAGGTGTGATGTTTTTATACTACTTTGGATTATAAGTTACCAGTATTTATCACAGAATGAGAAATAGACTGGGCCACACTAGCTCATTTACCAAATGTTTTGGGTATACAATGAATCCAAAATCTAAGGAAGACCGTAGAAGCATTAAAGCAAAAATGAGTAACTACTATATATCTGCTTGTAGATAAAGACGAACCTGCGGATATTGCGATAGGAAAATTATTAGATATGGATGATACTTTCTTATCAAACATATTTGATTGTAGGGATCTACTTTGAGACTGTAAAGATATCAATTATTATATCTGTTCGTGAAAAGATGTCTCATTAGATTACATACAATTACATGGAAAATCACTCTGAGATTTTAAGAAAATAACAGATATCTTACTCGTTAAGGATAAAACTATAAAAATAAATCATAGTGAATTTGCTAAATATATGATAAAGAGATTTAATATATCTAGCACACAAAAAAATTTATTTGTATATGATCATGCCAATAGAAAATGAATCTGGCAACCACTGGATAAACAATATGTAGAAAAACTTATAATGCAACAATTGGAAAGTCTTCTCTCATATATTATATCCAATTTTAAGATTAACGATTTGAACCATACTTTGGATTTTATGATTGCTCATGCAAATAATGAAGAGATGAGAGCGTGATTACTTTTCCAAAGCGATACAGAAATTAATCTATTTGATGGAATATTGGATGTAAATACTCAACAGATTAGGGACTATACCAAAGAGGATTATAAATTTCAAAAATTGACATATTCTCGTAAGGTATTTGATAATTATTCAGAGCCTCAGAAAATGCTACATTTTTTGAATGAGATTTTAGAATGACATAATAATCCCCAAGCAATTATAGACTTTTTACAGGAGTTTATCGGCCGATTATTCGTTTGAAATACTAGTTATGAAAAGGCCTTGCTCATTTTTTGATCAGGGGCTAATGGCAAGGGTGTCATCTTATCTATAATAAGAGAATTACTCGGTGGTACTGTCAATTGTTCTAGTATCTGACTCCATGAGATCAATAAGGACCAATATTTGTATAATTTGGTGGGTAAGCTAGCTAATATTGACTCTGATATGCAACAAAACGTACAGTTAGACTCCGGTATTATAAAAAAATTGGTTAGTTGAGAAAATATTTCTGCTAAGTCGGTATACAAACAACCTATAGAATTTAAGCCTTATGCTAGGTTATTGATAGCAACCAATGAACTCCCATATCTTAAGACAATAGATAACTCAATCAGGAGACGTTTCATTTTCCTTCATCTCAAAAAAAGCTTTTATGGTAAGGAGAATCCGAACCTTGTAAATGAGATATTAGAAGAAAAAAATGATATTTTCGTTTGGTGTACTCAATGACTTTTAAGGCTTCTGAAGAGATGATTCTTTATAGTGCCTGACGAGTTGGAGAGTGAATTGGGTAATTTTATAAAAGAAAATGATACCATAGAACTATGGTTTGAAGATTGAGAAGTAGCGAGGTCTGAAGAAGCAAAAATACATAATAAAGATCTATATCCCATGTATAGAATGTATTGTTTGGACAATGGATTGAAACCACTAAGTAAAAGGACTCTTAATAGAAGACTCAGGGAAAAATGATTTGTGGAGTTTAAAGATGGCTTATGAAGATGATTTGAGTGAATATCTTTGGTTGATAATAGACCATTTTAAGGACAATATGACAGACTGACAAATGTTTTGATAAACTTTTTTATTTTGGACCTGCTTATAGTAAATATGTTATCTATAGAAAAAGCTAGAGAAATACTATGAAAAACAGCACAAGAACTGACAGATGATCAGGTCCAGAATTTATTAAATATTATTTATTTTGTGCTTAAAAAAACACGAGATAAGGGCTTAAATAAGCCAATAATTAAACATTAAAAAGACTGTTTTCTATTGCAAAATTACCCTAAATCAGTATACTCTGACCGTGATAAAGACTAGTTAATAACTATTGTTTTATTTGTTTTTTATAAAAAAATGATTGATTCTGAAAGGTCTCCTAAAGCGGTTATCTATGTGAGAGTTAGTAGTTCTACTCAAACTGAGGAATATTGATGAAATGGTTTGAAGAGCCAAGAAACTGCTTGTAGAGAGTTTGCTAGGTTAAAATGAATAGAGGTGGTTTCTGTGTTTTCTGATTGATGAGTATCTTGAAAGTATATGTCTAGAGAGGCTCTTGATAGCATGATAGCATATTTGAAATTACAAAATAAATCTTATACCAAGATCAATTTTGTAATAGTTGATGATATTGATCGTGTATCTAGAGATATTTTGTGATGGTGGAGTATCAAAACAAATATAGAATCAAGTTGAGCGACTCTTTTATCATTGAAACAAAATCTAGATAGTAGTCCTGAATGAGTCTTAAATCAAAATATTATAATGAGTTTTAAACAGTTTGAGCGTGAAAATAATGCTAGGCGTGTTCGTGATCGTCAACGTTCAAGAATGCTTGAATGACATTGGCCCTTATATCCGCCTCCTGGATATAAACATTTTACATGAGAAGATAAAAAGAAACTTTTGCGTCTGCAAGAACCCGATGCGTCTATGATAAAGGATGCTCTTGAACTATTTGCAAGTGGTATGTTCCCAACAAAAGAAGAATTTAGAAAATATCTTTTGGAGCAGTGATTGAGATCTAGGAAAGCTAAGAAAATATTTAGATCTTTTACTGATAGATTATTAGAAGAGCCAAGGCTTCGATTTTATGCTTGATATATAGATTATGAACCGCGAGATATTAGAATGGTAAAAGCAAAACATCCAGCGTTGATAGAGGAGAATATTGTTTATAGAATTATTGAAAGACTTAATCCTAAAACACTTTATACTAAATATAGTTATACAGATATAGACGAAAAAATGCATTTGAGATCTGTCGTACTTTGTGAAGCTTGCTGACATCCTTTTACTGGTTGACCTTCTAAAAGTCATACATGAAAACACTATTTTTATTATTCATGTAGGCAAAAATGATGTGCTAATTATGGAAAGTCTATTTCTGCAGAAAAACTACATTTAGATTTTGAAACTTTTTTATCTACTTTGAAAATAGAAAGTGTAGTATTGGATCTTTTAAAATGATCCGCAGATGAATTTTATACTACCCAAACAGATAGTATAAAACAACATGACACTAATAAAAAGCAAGAAATAAAAAGTATAGATAAATTAATAGAACAAATGCAGGATAGAATATTATGAGCGACAGATGTAAAAGTAATTGCTTTGTATGAAAAAAGATTAAGAGAGTATATAGATAAAAAGAATGTTTTCGAATCAGATCTGAAATCATGAGGCCAAACCACTCACTATAATCTTTGAGAATTGATAGAAAATTCAAAGGAAATGCTGGTAGATCCGCTTAATGTATGGCAAGATTCGGATATAGAAAATAAACGTCTATTGGTAAAGGTTCTATTTAACGATAATCTTACTTACTGAAAAATCTCAGGGATTTGAACCTCTGAGATTCCGCTTCTATATAGGGATTTCTCCCTGTTGTGATGTGTTAATTCCTTTGATTTGGAGATGATGGGAATCGAACCCATGTCTAAAAGGCATAAACAATAATTTCTACCACGATAGCTTATCAATAGGCCGAACCCCGTAGAACTACGAGGATATTTTTTGTGTTACTATTACAGGCAAGCCGTAGCCGATCAGCAGGCAGAGCATTTCGTCTTAGCAACATAACATTTTCCTACTCAGGTCAACCCAAAGCGTAGTAGGAGTCGGACAGTGGGCTGGTACATTCACTAGACAGCTAAGCTGTAGCTAGGAACGAGAGCAAAAGCTCTTTTAAGTGATTTGTTTGCACTTTGTTTTGAACCATATTTAAGCTCTAGATTCATCGAGCAGTGGCAATTATCATCTATGGAATCCTCCTATCAAATCCAGAGACATCCCCATAATTTAATTAATAATGAATAGTGAATAGTTTACTACCTAAATAATTTCGAAATGTAATGAGATATTATTATGGTAGTAACTATATATCCTTCAATCAAACATAAGAAATATATTTTTGAAGGAGGATATATAATTAATATTTTTTTTATTGTTAATTGTTAATTATTAATTGTTAACTAATTTTATAATTATTTCCTACAAAAAATCAATATAAATCAGTAAAAAATCAATATTACATAAGTCAGATTTTGCAATTTTTGAAAAAATAAATATAATTTATACTAATGTTTAGCCAAATAAATATCGATCATGAAATACGAACAAGCATTGAAGTCTTTCAAGAAAAAACACAGTTGTCCTTTTTGTGATGAAAAAAAAGAAAATATATTGGAATCCAGAAAATATTTTTATGTAATCCCTGCTCGCTCTCCATACGCTCCGGATCATATTTTAATAGTACCCCAAAGACATATATGTTTACTTAAGTCACTTGAGCATAAAGAACTTATGCAAATGCATGAATTGGTAGATAGACGAGATAAAAAATTACATAAATATCATAAAAATGTTTGTTTATTATTGAGAGATGGCTTATCTAAGATAAATATTGGGAAATCAGTGAACCATCTTCATTTTCATCTTATACCAGATCACCAAGTTTATGTAATGAATGACAAAGATTCAAACAATCGCGCTTTCCTGGATGATAAGAAATATAAAAAAGTAGCACAAAAAATGAAAAATAAATTTTTAATTCAACCACCAAAAAAAACCAGTAAAACGTAATTTTTATAGATAATTAATCTGAATGAGAATATTATTTGTTTGCTCATGAAATGTTTTCCGTAGTCTATCAGCACAATATCTTACTAACAAATATCTTGAAGATAAATCGTAGTTTAAAAACGATATTGAAAATCAAGAACAATAAACTAAATTCTGATTAGTTTATTTTTTAATTATAAAAAATGCTTAAAGAATTTTTACAATTTCTAAGTCAATATAATGTTGTTTGAATAGCTATCGGGCTACTTATCGCAGTCAAAGTTGGAGAATTAGTAAAATGACTTATAGAAAATCTGATTACTCCCCTTCTCCTCAATCCAATATTTACAAAATTAAAAGTAAAAAATCTAGAGCAACTTTCATACAAATGAGTCCTTTACGGCAAAGTATTATCAACGCTTATTGATTTTCTTATAACGGCCTTTTTGGTTTTCTTGTTTATAAAATACGCCAATATAAGTATAGTAGTTAAATAACCAATTTTCAGATTACTTTCCGTTGAAAGATAAACGTAGATTTATAATATTGATAAACGCTATCGCGATAAACAATAGATAAACATTGTTTAACGTTGTTTAAAAATTAAATTTTAGAAATTGTTTGAAAATTGAGAATGTAGAGACGACCCACGGGGCGTCTAATTGAAAATTGATAATTAGAAATTATCATTCAGCATTCAACATTTAACATTTAACACTTAACATTTAACATTTAACATTTAACATTTATTTTATATTTATGGATCAAAAAAAATTAATCGAAGATTTAAATAAATATTGGAAAGATAACCAAATTTTTGAAAAATCTGTCAACCAAAGATCAGATAAATTACAGTCTATCACATATGACGGACCACCTTTTGCATCATGATCACCTCATTTTTGACATGGATTGGTCTCAGCCATGAAAGATTTAATTGGAAGATATAAGACTATGAAATGATACAAAGTTGTCAGAGATCGATGACGAGATTGTCATGGTTTACCCGTAGAAAAATATGTAGAAAAAAAATTATGAATCGATGGTAAGAGAGATATCGAAGAAAAAATTTGAGTAGAAAAGTTCATCGAAGAATGTAGATCGTCCGTAAGTAACACTAGTGATGAATGGAGAATCTTTATAGATCAGATATGAAGACGGGCCGATATGGATCATGCCTATTTCACAATGGATCTTGATTATATGCAGTCGGTAATTCGAGTTTTTCAAAATATGTATAATCAAAATCTGGTTTACAAATGATTCAAAGTTCAACGATATTGTCCAAGCTGTGCGACTACTCTAGCAAACAATGAAGTGAATGAATGATACAAAGATAGACAAGATCCCGCCATCACTATCAAATTCAAAATAGATGAAAATAAGACTCCCATTATTCATCTTGTAAATGCTATTATCAAAAACGAAGAAGGTTGAATTCTATCCTTTTTCAGCCCAAAATATTCTTGACGACAATTCCCTTGATGAAAGGTAGAATTATGAGAAAAACCAGAAGACACCATCAAAAGAGAGATCAAAGAAGAACTAGGTGTAGACTGCATTATTACTAAACATATTTGAACCATAAAAACATTTTGAGCAGCATTTTTTTTGATGTCTTTATATGAAGTAGATATTATTTGACAAATAAAAAATATTGAAGATAAAAAACATTCACGCATGGAATATGTAATGACAGAAAAGGCAGAGAATAAGTTTTGATTTTCTTACAAAGTAGCAAATATCATCATTGATGATGAAAAAGAAATTTGTAATTTTCCTGACATTCTAAACTACCATAATCTAATAAATAATCCTGAAGAAAAATTCGAAAAGGATGTAAATATCCTAGCCTGGACGACTACTCCACGAACTTTACCGAGCAACATGTTTCTTGCTGTAGGGAAAGAAATAAATTACTGTTTAGTTTTCGATAAAAGTTCCAAAGAATATTATATCCTCGCAGAAAATCTAATCAAACAATATTACAAAGACGCGAATGAATATATTCTGATTAATATTTTGAAATGAAAAGATTTATCAGGAATAAAATACGAGCCATTATTCCCATACATTGATCAAAGTCACATAGACAAAAATTATAAAGATAAGTTCTTCGAAATCATTAACTGAGATTTTGTAAGTACCGAAGATGGAACTTGAATAGTCCATATCGCGCCAGCATCTTGACAGGAAGATTACGATGCAGTCACCAAAATTCTTCCCAAAGAAGATTCCAAAAATTGGTTATTTATAACACTCAACGATTATGGAGAATTTACCAATACCGTTCCAGATCGAGAATGAATAAGAGTTTACGACGCCAACAAAGATATCATCACAAAATTAAAAAACGAAAAAAAATTAATCTGACAAAAATCATATTCACACTCCTATCCACACTGCCGAAGATGTGAGACTCCATTAGTCTCCAAAGCAATTACTTCTCGATTTATCAAAGAACAAGAACTAACAAAGACAACAGTACCCAATGCTGAAAAAATCGAATTTGTTCCACAAACAGTGAAAAATAGATTTATCGAAACATTAAAATCTGCTCCAGATTGGAATCTTTCTAGAAATAGATATCGATGATGTCCCCTACCGGTTCGAGAGAATACAAAAGATATGGAAGATAGAATTGTTCTAGGGACACTTGATGAAATTTATCAAAAGACAATAAACTGATCTGCTAATATTACCAAATTAATTTTCATCAGACACGGGAAATCAGATTATAATTTTCATCACCTAGAAGATAGTTATGGTAGCGCAACACTAAATCCAGAAGGTGGCGAACAAGCGACCCAGTTAGCCAAAGATCTGAGCAAAGCCCGAGGCAAAGATATAGATAATATGGTTTTTGTAATATCTCCTCTTCAAAGAGATTTTTTAACTATCGAACCTTATTTTCAGAAAACATTTGGAAAAACTCAAGCCAAAAAGATCAGAGAAAAATATTATGAAACTACTAAGTTATATCAGAAATTATTCGACCAGTGAAAACTTTACAAATATATTATCAGTTCATGAGAGAAAAATAGATTCGAAATCTGAGAAAATATATACGTTGACTTTAGAACCATGGAATTATTTATGCCAGATTATCAAGATAAATATTTAGATATTGAGTGAAAGTTTCTTCGAAATGAAAAAAAATACTGACCACATGGTGAATCAACAATGGATTTGTATAAAAGGACCGAATGATATATTCTAGAAATAACTGAAAAATTTAGAACTAAAACGATTGTTACTGTCTCTCATGCAGAATCAATTTTGATGATGATCAAAAGGATAAGGGATTTTGATTTTAATACAAAAAGAAATGAATTAAAATTAGATAATGCAGAAATCAGAACTCACTATCGAGATAATAATAGAAACACCGAAGTAGATCTTCACAAACCATATGTGGATAATTATCGATTTTTCGAGAAAGATAATGAATATCGTAGAGTCACCGAAGTAATGGATTGTCGATTCGAATCAGGCTCTATGCCATTTGGACAAGTCTGATACATTTGAGTCGAAAGTCGAAAGTCGAAAGTCGAAAGTCAAAATAAAAAAATTAAGACCTGATGACTTGATGACTTGATGACTTGATGGACTACAAAGGCGAAGCCTTTGATCTATCCCGCCGACTTTATTATCGAATGACTGGACCAAACAAGGTGATGGTTCAGAACAATGCATATCAATGGTAATGCCGTTATGAAAAAAAACTCATTTAATAACGTTATCATAAATTGACTTGTCCTTGCTGAAGACGGTAAAAAAATGTCGAAAAAATTAAATAATTATCCTGAACCAGCATATCTTTTCTACAAATATTGATCTGACGCATACAGACTTTATCTCTTATCTTCTCCTGCCGTAAGAGCAGAACCATTTAGATTCTCAGAAAAATGAGTCGACCAAGTTTTCAAGGACTACACTTCAGCCATTATCAACACATATAAATTTTTCGAAACTTACGCTAAGATAGATAATTTCGTTTATGACAAACCAACGGTTTATTTCCTTAGACATTGAGAATCTGAAAAGCAATGATCGCATCCTGCTCTAAGTGCCAAAGCAGTTAAGCTAATGAAAGATAAAGTTTTCATTGAAAAAATATTGAGAGTTAATCCAGACATTATTTATTCATCTAATTTACTAAGAGCAATTCAAACAGCAGAAAATGCTAAAGAAATCATCAAGCAATATACCGGCAAACAGATTGAGATCAAAATAGATCAAGAATTATCAGAAGAGAGTCAGACTCTTGATATTTATAATAAAATATTGGAATCTGAAAGTTGAAAAAACGTTTTGATAGTATCTCACGAACCAAATTTCCAAAAAATTCGATCAGAATTTTACTGAGAACAGTCAAAGAATAAATTAGACAAACTCGAAATAATAAAATTACCAACTTACAAAATTTCAAATGAATTAGACAGACGGATATTAGCAGAATTAAACAATCTTGGCATCGAGGTAGACAAACAGATGGATCAATATTTCTTAGATTCAGCGACTAAATTGGTTATGTGATTTATAGATAAATTAAATAATCGGTTCATTAGAAGATCTAGAAGAAGGTTCCGATGATCATGAATGAATGACGACAAAATATCAGCTTACAATACTTTGTTTGAAGTTATTTCTCGATATACCAAGATTTGTGCACCATTTACTCCATTCATCACTGAGCACATTTATCTTGAGCTTCAAAACTTTACTAATAAAAACCCTTGAAACCTTTGTAGCCTTTGAGACCTTTGAAACCTTTCTATCCACTTAGAACACTTACCCATCCCTTCAAATCACTATATCAATGAAACATTGTTAGAGGAAATTAATTTAGTCAGAAGGATAATTTCTCTTGGATTATTTATCAGAGCAAAAAATAATATCAAAGTCAAACAGCCACTCAAAAGTCTTGAAATTTGTTAATTTAAAGGGTTAATTTTCCATTTCTCATTTAGCATTTAGCATTTAGCATTCAGCATTTAAATTCTATTTCCTATTGAAAAACATATTAAATTTCATAAACTATAACCAATCTTTTATTATTAAATAAAAAAAATGCCTAGCAAAAAAACTCCCGTTAAAAAAGGCGTAAATGTATGACAAGTAGAAAGAAATGTAAAAAACTTCGCAAGAAAATTCGAAAAAGAGGCTGATGTTGTAAGAGCTGAAAGTAAAGAATTTGGTCATAAAGTATGATGACGACGGCATGTCTCTAATACTGAAGAAAAAGTTTTTACAATCCTTGGAATTATTCTGTTGATACTTGGTCTTTACGTTCTTCGTCAATTTATTTGATGATTATTACTTATAGTTTTCGGAATCTTATTTATGACTTGATATTTTGTTAAGAGAAAAAAATAGCAATCTGACAATATTTCACGAAAAGCTGGCTTTACTGTTCAGCTTTTTCTGTTTATTTAAATTTAAGGAATAGAAATGTATTTGTAGAGACACGATTTTTTTCATTCCTAATTGAGCAAAGCGAACCCCGTCTTTAGCGGGGCCTTAATTCATCATTCATCATTTTTAAACTTCCCTTTGAATTAAAAAAATAAAACATTAAACTTCTTCACGGTTTGTTAATTATTAATTTTTAATTATTAATTATTAATTGTTTTGTCCACTCTCGTCGACGATATTCTATCAAGAATAGATATAGTAGATATAGTAGGTAAATATGTCCACCTCAAAAGATCGTGAGCAAATTTTTCTGCAAATTGTCCATTTCATAATGAGAAAACACCATCATTTATGGTTTCTCCAACTAAACAAATATTTAAATGTTTCGGCTGTGGAAAATGATGAAATGTCATAACCTTTCTTCAAGATATAGAAAAAATAGATTTTCGAGATACCATTAAAGAGCTAGCGAAACAAGCCAACTTGGACCTTAGTAAATATAGCTTTGATAACGAAAAAAGCGAAGAATATCATGATGAGAAAGAGAAAATCAAACGTATTCATAGATTAGCTTACAATTTTTTCAAAGACGAATTACCAAAATCTACAGAAGCATTAAATTATCTAAAAGACAAAAGAAATCTGACTGACGAAATGATAGATTTTTTTGGAATTTGATTTTCCCCTGATAGCCACTACGCATTGATACAATATCTCAAGTCCAAATGATTTACAGATTCTGACCTCATCGAGTCATCTATCGCCAAGAAAAATCAGTGATGAGATTTATATTCATTTTTCAAAGGCAGGATAATGTTCCCTATCTATGATACGATGCAAAATCCAGTCGGATTCTGAGCTAGAGCATTGAATGCTAATGATATGCCAAAATATTTGAATAGTGCCGATCATAAAGTTTACAGTAAATCTAATATTTTATATGGATTGAATCGGGTAAAGAATGAAATAAAGACATTCAACTCGATAATCATAGTCGAATGATATATGGATGTTATCGCACTCAAAAGATTATGATTCCCTATTGGCGTAGCCACTTGCTGAACAGCATTAACTCCGCAACATATCAAGTTGCTTAAAAGATACACAGACAATATTTATTTTCTATTTGATAACGATCAAGCCTGACAAACCGCTAGTATAAGGGCGCTTAATATTGCATATCAAAATGACTTATTTCCAAAGAAAATACTCTTACCAGAAAACAGCAAAGATGTGGATGATTTGGTAAATACTGATGATTGAGAAGAAATATTTAATAGTTGTTTCAAAAAAGCTAAAGACTGATTCCTAGCTATATTTGATCAGATAAAGAAAGCTAATGATATCTCCTCGCCCATTGAAAGACAAAAAATCATAAACACAATGTTCTGACTCATCATTAATATCAGCAATATCACAATGCAAGAACATTATTTGCACACTCTAGCAGAGAAATTATGATTAGTTTATGAAGTTATTAGACAACAATATGTACAATTTGCCAAAAATGAATGAAAATTCTTAAACAAAAAGACCAAGCCTGAAGCCAAATTTCAATTGGATAGAGAAATGTTGACAGCTTCCTTATTTTTCGAAAACTTAATCGACCAATTTATAGAAAATCATGACCTGCGAGATCCTATAATAAATCTAGCCAAACAGATAACTCAATTTGATGATAATATTATGCTAACGAAAAGTATAAACCAAAAATGATTGGATCAAGAACAGAAAAATACTTTTTATGAAATGCAGTTATGGTGGGAGAAAGAATTAAATGAACTAAAAGATGAAGAAAAAAGATATATTACTATAAAAAAAATAGTACTGCCGATTTTGCAGTCCTACATACAAAAGATATTAAAAGATAAGTCAGTCTCTGAAGATACCAAACACGAAATATTAAAGCTCAAAAAACAATCTGAATAATATTAGCTGAAAGCTTTATGCTACATGCTGTATGCTAAGTTTTAAGTGCTAAGTGTTAAATACTATAAACTATTAACTATAAACTATTAACTATTTTTTCTCTGCGATAACTTTATGCATTATTCCATTAATTAATTTGGATGATCACTCGTCACAATATCTTTTTGATAATTCTACCAATTCATTAAGTAAAATTTCTTTTGGTGTTTGGATTTGCATCCATTCAGTATATCACAGAATAAATAAGGCCTGATCTATGACATCCATCTGTTTATATTCAAAATTTTCCGCATATTTATTAACTTTTTTTATGATCTTATTTTCATATTTCTCGAAATTCGTTCCAATATTCATAAGATAATCAAAATCTATTTCATCTTTTCACCATTCATCAAAAAATATATCTGCCATAGATGCTAATTCTTCTTCAGTATATTTCTTCAAATATAATTTAATTTGATTAATGAATTTCTTCTTCTCTTTTTCAAAATCACTATCAGTCTTAAATATATGATTGACAAATAATGCTTCTTTAGCCATAGAATTATGTAATAATAAATCACAAAAAAAACAATGCTGATATATACAAGACAAAGCTATTTTCCTAGCATTGATTCTCTGTTTAATATTCATTATTTCTTTATAGCTAAAATTAAATTTTAAGCCTGAAGCCTGTAGCTTGTAGCTTGTAGCTAATTTTATGCATCAATAACTTTTTCTTTTGATTTGGTCTTAATAGTCAAAATTTGTTTACCTTTATATCGACCACATGATGGACAAACATTATAAGGCAGCTTACTTGCTCAACAATTTTTACATTTGGATACAGGATATTTATTCTGTAATCTTTTTATATTAATTGTTTCCCATGTAGAATGTCTTTTACGTCATTTTGATTGAGAAATTTTTTTCTTTGGACCTATAGTCATGATAATGAATGATAAATGATAAATTAGGAATTATGAATTAATAATTAGAGAATAATGGGTTAGATAAACCTTGATAAACATAGTTAAACATTGATAAAATTAGACTTTATGGACTTGATGACTTTATAGACTTTCGACTTTGAATTTAATCTTCAGTAATCTTTTTTAATCTTCAGTAATCTCATTTTACTTAACGCCTACAACTGTTTTTAGGTATTTTCTGCCATCAAATCTTCAAATTTTCTTCTTTTTGAATTCCACTACTCCATCTATTTTTGCATGTACAGAAAAATCTTTTCATATATATGTGTTTTTTCAACATTCATATTTTGATCATTTCTGTCTAATGATAATATTACCAGCCAACACCTTTTGTCAACCAAATACTTTGACTCCCCTATACTTAGGATTTGAATCTCTAAGGTTCTTTGCTGATCAACCAGCTTTTTTGTGTGCCATTTTAAATAATTATAAATAATAAACTACCCTTACTAAAGCGGGATTTACTCGCTAATTTCATTCAGCTTTACTTAACTTCGCTCAATCACGAGTTTGGATTATAAAAATCTGAAGCTGATTTTCAAGCTTTAAATCTATAAACCAGATTTATTCAATGCCATGATCTTTTCTATATACCTCACCTACAGGCAATAGTCTTCCAATAATTACATTAGATTTAAGATCAGATAAATTATCAATAGATCATTTCAATGACGCTCATACCATTACTCTTATAGTCTCTTGGAATGATGCAGCCGAAAGCCATGAATCTGTCTCTTTTGCTATATTGGTCAATCATAAGGCTAATCTTTTACCCATAGCGGCTTTTTTTCATTGTGATTCCAATTCAATGTTAACTTTTACAAATTCTTCATATTTCGCATGTGTTCATGGAACAAAGCTACTATCTCCAGAATCTTCTATAGATACTTTCGAAAATAACTGTTTGATAACGACCTCTATATGTTTGTCATTTAGATCTTGTCATTGTGACATATAAACTTTCTTAACTTCTCTTATTATATATCTTTGAGTTTCTAAATCTCAAACAATATTTTTATATTCTCTTATATCCAATGCTCACGTAGTGAGAACTTCTCATTTATAAACACTTTGTCATTCTTTCACCTTACTCAAAGGATGTACTCACAATAAAGCCTTATTAAATATATCCTGTACTCATAGTACTATACGATCTTTACCAACTTCTAATACTTTTCATTCTTCTTTAACTTTTAATTTACTCTTTCATTTGCTAGCATATACTCATCATTTTGGAATTATATCTCATTTTTTTGCAGTTATACCATATCCATCTTTTACTAAATAATTCCTTTTTTGGTACTCAGATATAACCTTAACATATCTAACTTTACCTGCTTCATAAAAAGACAATTTTCAATCAAAAGGAGAAATAATGGCAGGTGCCTTTGGTGCTCTTACCTCGAATAATTGTTTAACTCTATCTATACCATGTGTCATGTCTCAAGATCAAGCAACTCATCAAGCATGGAAAGTATCCAAAGTTAACTGAGTTGACGGTTCTCATATTGATTGTGCAGCTATGATTCAGACAGGGACACCAATATCTACAATCCTTCTTGTTGATAGATCAATTCCATAACATTTTTGACAAACGCCACTAACTGTGCCACAACCCAAAGATGTTCTTACCTTCACTAAATCTATAGCCATTTCCTCAATCAGATTAATATTCTCTTTATTTAATATTTCTCAAGATTGTAATATAACATTATTTTTTGAGTCAACAATATCTTCAGCCAATACTCTACCATAAATTATAGTATAGAAGTTTTCTCACCACAATTCTGCTTCTTGTCTAGAGAATAGAACATATTTATCTGTTCAGCAATCTTTCTCTCTTATTATAACTTCTTGAGACGCATCACATAATTTTCTAGTCAAATATCATGACTCAGCAGTTCTCAAAGCAGTATCAGCCTTTCATTTTCTTCAAGCATGAGCAGAAATAAAATATTCTATAGGTTTAAGTCATTCAACATAAGAATTTTTAATAGGAAGTTCTATAATCTCTCATCTAGGGTTTACCACAAGTCATTTCATACCAGATATCTGAGTTACGTGCGTTTGTGATCATCTAGCTCAAGAATCAACCATTGTAAACAAATCCTTACCTGGTCAAGTAATTCATTTCAAACTGTCTTCAACTTTAGATTTCACATCAGTCCAAAGTTTAACAATTAATCTATGCTTTTCTTCATCAGAAAAAAATCATTTAAAATAATATTTATAAATTTCATTTGATTTATTATCTCATAATCTCAAAAGTTCTTCTTTTTCTTTTGGTACACTCATATCAAGAACGTTTATTGATGTCGCAGCCAATGTAGAATATTTAAATCCATAATCTTTTATTGCATCAGCGACATAAACTGTTGTTTGCATATCGTATTCATCGAATATTTTACTTAATATCTTTTTCAAATCTTTAGACTTAACTTTACTATTTAAAAATCTAAGTTTCTCTGGTAAAATATTATTAAATATCACCCTACCAACAGTAGTTTTTATAGGTTCATCATTATATATAAGTTCTATTTTGTCTTTTACAGATAAATTTCCATTATAATAACTATCCAACACCATGTCTATTGAAGAAAATATTCCTTTAATTGGAGTTTTTTGTTCCCATTCTTCTTCGGTAATATAGTCAGGATATTTTATGTCATAAGCATCTGTTAAATAATAAATTCCCAAAACCATATCCTGTGAATGAGCAATCGTAGGATCTCCAGATCCTGGTTTAAGAATATTTTTATCAGCAGCTATAAGTTCTTTCGCCTCATTCTGTGCTTCTTCAGAAATTGGTAGATGGACGGCCATTTGATCACCATCAAAATCAGCATTGAAAGAAGGACAAACAAGTGGATGAATCCTGATTGTTTTTCAAGGCATCAATTTAATTTTAAATGCTTCTATAGACAATCTATGCAATGTCGGAGCACGATTCAATAACACATATTTATCTTTTATAACACCTTCAAGAAATTTCAATGCCAATGGCGATTCCTCTTTTATTAATTTTTCCGCTTGTTTAGGGGTATAAACTATTTTTTTCTCTATTAATTTTCCAATAATAAATGGAGTGAACATTTTAACGGCTATATATATTGGCAATCAGCATTCATCCAATTTTAGTTCTGGTCATACAGTAATAATAGATCTTCAAGAATAATCTACTCTTTTTCAAAGCAAATTTTTTCTAAATATTCATTCTTTACCTGATAGCATATCAGAAAGTGATTTAAACACTTTGATACCAGCTCCCGTACTTCCAGAATTAGATTTCTCTCATACCAATAGATTATTTACAGCTTCTTGTAAAAGTCTTATTTCATTTTTCTTAACGACATCTGGCATTCCTACCTGAATCATTTTTTTAAGTCTTATATTTCTCATAAGCACACGTCTGTAGAAAAGATTTACATCAGATGATGCGAATTTTCATCATTCAAGCTGAACAACTGGTCTAAGATCAGGAGGTATAACAGGTAATTTTTTAATAACCATATTTTCAGGTTTAACTCCAGAAACATGCAGATTAATTAATAATTTGATAAGACTTATCGCTTTCTTCTTCTGGTCTTCAGATTTTATTTGAGAAAATTGTTTTACTTTAATTTTTATTTCTTTTTCAACATCAACAGTTTGAAGCATTCTCAAAATCGCTTCAGGTCATGATTGAAAGGTTGCTAAATGCCCAAATTGAGAAAAGAAATTTCTAAAATCACTTTCTAATATTGTAGATCATACATCAAGGTCAGAAATTATAGATTTAATTCTATTGAACTCTCTTTCTAATAGATCTTTATTATCCTGATATAAATTTTCTATTTCTTTTATTTTTTTCTCATTACCTTTCTCTTTTTTTAACTCTTCTTTATAAAGAACTTCCACTTCCTTGATCTTATTATCATAATCTTCTTTTACTTTATCTTTGATCTTTTTTCTAAAATCTTTATCTCATTCATGTACCAAGACATATTTCACGAAACTCAAAACCTTATCAATCTCATTAGAAGATAAATTAAGAATCTGATTAACTCATCATGATGGACTTGATTTGTATCGAGCATGAAGGACGGGGATAGCCAATTCAATATGTCACATTCTAGATCTTCTAACTCTAGAACTTGTGACTTCCACACCACACCTCTCACAAACAATTCATTTGTATCTGATTCATTTATATTTTCCACAACTACATTCATAATTTTTTACAGGACCAAAAATAGATTCACAAAAAAGTCATCCCTGTTTGGGTTTACCTGTCCTATAATTCACAGTATCAGGATTATCAACTATCCCATGAGACCACTTTTCAATATCTTCTACTGAGGCCAATTTCACAATCAGTCAATCAAATTTAGATTTATACATGAATGAAAATATTTAGAGTTTAAAATTATTTTTTTTATACATTTTTTATTCCTAATTCATCATTCCTAATTCATCATTCCTAATTCCTAATTTTTATTCCAAATCACCAAAGTCTTCCATTTCTTGTATAACATTATCTATTATTTCTTCTTTCTCTTGTCAGGTTTCATCATCTATTTCTCAAGTAACGCTATCTCATAAAGCAGAGCCACTCATAACACCAGAAAGTCATAAACCTACAATTTTACTTATTCTTTCTTGATGAATTCTTTCTAACTCCTCTGTTGTTAAAGGTTCTACACTCTGACATAATCACTTGAATAAATACGTAACCAGATTAAATGATTCTGGAAGTCAACCAATCTTAGGTTTGTGTCATTTGATAATAGATTCATATAACTTATTTCTTCCTATCACATCATCAGATTTCACAGTCAACATTTCCTGTAATGTATAAACAGCTGAATACGCTTCCAATGACCAAACTTCCATCTCTCCAAATCTTTGTCATCATTGTCTAGATTTTCATCACAATGGCTGTTGAGTAATCAAAGAATAAGGCCCAACTGATCTTGCATGTATTTTATCCTCAACCATATGTACCAACTTTAGAATGTGCATATATCATACGGTTACTTTCTGATCATAAGATTCACCATTTTCTCAATTATATAAATCTACTTTCAAATCATCTAATCAACAAAGTTTTGCAAGTTGAAATAAATCTTCAGATCCAAATTTAGAGAAAATAGGGACAGCCAATTTAACTCACATATAATTAGCAATATATCATAATTGCGCCTCAAATAATTGTCAAATATTCATACGAGAAATAACTCATAAAGAGTTGAGAACAACGTCTATTGATTTTCCATCTTCAGTGAAAGGCATGTCTTCTTCTGGAACCACGATAGATATGATACCCTTGTTACCATGTTTTCAAGCAAGCTTATCTCATACTTCAATTTTTCTAGTTGTAGCAACATAAACTTTTATTTTTTTTCTAACTCAAGCCATCAAATTATCTCATTTTTTGGCATCCAAGATTACAACATCTATAACTTTTCCTTCACTTCCAGAAGGAACATAAAGTGATGTATCTTTAACATTCTTGGATTTATCACCAAATATTGCTTGAATTAATTTTTCTTCAGGGGTTAATTCTCATTCACTTTTAGGAGTTATTTTACCAATAAGAATATCTCATCATTTTACTTTTGATCAAATTCTAACAACACCATCATCATCTAAGTTCTTCAATTTAGACATAGAAACTCAAGGGATATCATTTGTTGTTTCTTCAGGTCCAAGCTTTGTATCAGCGACCTCTATCTCATATTCTTCTAATTGAATAGATGTTAATTCATCATCTTTTACAAGTCTTTGAGAGATCACAATAGCATCCTCATAGTTATATCATTTCCAAGGCATAAACGCCACCATCAAATTTCTTCCTAATGCCATCTCTCCATCAAGTGAACATGGTCATTCAGCAATTAGAGTTCATTTTTTAACTTTTTGTCAAAGATAAACTCTTGGTATTTGATTGATACATGTCTTACTATTAGATCTAGAAAAAACAGTCAGTATATATTCTTTTATCCCTGTTTTATATTTTATTTTTACTCTTTTTCAGTCTACATATATTACCTCTCACTCTCAGTCGGCTTTGACAACAGCATGAGTCATTTGTACAATATCTCTTTCCAATCATGTTCAAACCAATGGAGTATCACTTTTTAACAAAGGTAAAGCCTGACGTTGTTGATTAGTTGCCACAGCAGCACGTACAGCATCATTATGATTTACAAAAGGTATCAACGATGTATTTGGACTAAAAATCTGAGAAGGATTAACATCCATATGAGTAATATCATTCACGTGAAACATTCACATCTCGTTAAAATGTCTTGCAGCCACACGAACCTCAGTAATATTATTATAAGTATCTATCGGTGTAGTTGCGTCTGCTATAAAATATCTTTCATCGAGTTCTGGAGAAATATACTCCACTTCATCATCAAAAAATGGTTTTACTGAAATAGTTTTTCAAAGTTTTCAATAATTTTTTTCAATTTCCTTAGCAAGCTTATCATCGATATAATGATCCTCCTTTACTATAATTTTTTTTAGAATTTTTCATTTTGAATCTAGCTCACAAATATCACGATGAGCGATTCTATTTATTAATAATTCTCTTTTGGCAATAACCTCACGATGTATTTTGAGTGCAGGGGTTTCTAAAAATCATTCATCATTAACTCTACTATAAAGTGATTGATAAATTACAAGTCAAATATTTTGTCATTCAGGCGTTTCTATAGGGCATATTCTACCATAATGTGATGGATGAACATCTCTAACCTCGAATTTTGCTGTTTCTCTTTTTAATCAGCCAGGCCCAAGGGCAGTTATTCTTCTTTTATGTTCAATCTCTGCTAAAGGATTAATCTGATCTAAAAATTGAGAAAGTTGTGATGTTGCAAAAAAACTTTTCACAGAATTATCTATTATTTTGAAATTTACTAAATCTGTAATTTTGATAGGATTTTCCAAGTTTAGAATACTCAATTTTCATTTAATACTTTTTACAAATTTTCTCATAACTGGTTGTAAATGAGCGAACAGGATTTCTCACATAGTTCTGATACGTTTATTAGAAAGATGATCAGCATCATCTACATAATATCATTTTTTATAATTTGATAAATTAAATAGATATTTCAAAGAAGCTACAAAATCCTCTCAATCCAAAACATTAGCGATATCACCATCCAATGGTTTATTTAGATTAAGTTTAGCATTAATTTTACGTCTTGCTATTCTACCGACATAAATTCTTTCCGTAGAAAGAAATTGATTTTTTATATAATTAAGAGCATTTTCAGGATCGATCAATTCTCCTGGCCTAATCTTATTATAAATAAATTCAGCAGCTGATAATGCATCCTTTGTTGAATCTTTCTTTAATGTTACTTCCAAATGATCAAAATCTTCTTCTTCGAAACAGCCCTTAAACACCTCAGTTATACTTTCATTGGTTTCTAAACCAAATATTCTAAGTAATGTAGTTATAGGAAATTTTCTTGATTTGTTTATTCTAGCAACAATTACTCAAGATTTTTCTACTTGCACTTCTACCCACGGTCAGTTTTCTGGAATAATTTTGAATCAATATTTAAATTCTTTTTTACTAAAAAATATACCGTAAGATCTTACGATCTGAGAAATAATCACTCTCTCAACACCATTAACAATATAAGAAGCTGACGAAGTCATCAAGGGTAGAATACCTATATTTGCACGTTTACTAAACAAAGTTTTCTTGTTAACGGAGTCTATCAATTTAACTTTTCATGTAATAATACCACCATAAGTTAATTCTTTTCTTTTACATGTTTTTGCATCCTCTATCGGTTCAGAAACTTTAATATCATTGATAACAACATACATTTTTTCTCCAGCGATATCTCGTACAGGATTGATACCATCAAAAAGTTTGTGAATATACTTATTTATAAAACACTCATATCATTTTTTCTGCAAGTCTAATAAATCAGGGAAATTAACAAATTTTTTAGATTCTTTCAAAAAAATCCTATCTCATTTTTTCATATAATTCTGAAAAATGTCTAATTTTCTAGCATCAGGTTTTCACATAGGTTTCCTATTGGCATTTTTCATTGGTTGAAAAGATTTTTTGATGTCCTTTTTACCACTTGAAGATTTTAAGTTTTTTTTTGATTTCATGATCGCAGGGATAATTTAAGAAAATAAACAAGTCAACACAATTAATCACACAAATTTTAATAATCACAAAAAATAGAAAAAAAATTATGTTTTCTGAACTGTTAATTCTTTTCTTCATTTTTTTCTTCTTCTTGCCAAAACCCTTCTTCACGTCTTCGTCTCCATTCTATTTCTAAATCCATGTTTTTTGATCCTTTTATGCCATGAATATTTCCTAATCCTTTTTAATTTGCTAGCCATACTTAATAAATAAATGATAAATGCTATATGCTGTATGCTAAATGCTGTATGCTTTATGCTGTATGCTTTATGCTTTATGCTTTATGCTTTATGCTTTATGCTTTATGCTTTATGCTAAATGCTGTATGCTAAATGCCGTATGCTTTATGCTAAATGTTTTATGTTATATGCTTTATGCCTAACGTTCTATCGACTATTGACTAAAAGCTATCGACTAAAGACTATTGACTATTTCTTGTATTCCATTAAACCAAGTTCTCTAGCTCTTAAGACAGCTCTCCTAAGTTTCTTTTGAATGGATACAGTATTATTCGTATATTTCTTAGGCTTAATATTGCCAAATCTTGTAACATATTTTTTTAACATAGCAATTGATTTCCAGTTAATATATTTTACATTCCCAGGAGTTGAAAAAAAAGTAATTTTTTGTCAAAGTTTTTTATCTCATCGTTTAGAAATAATTTCATTTATCTTCTTTTCTAATTCTTCAAAAGTGAAATATGGTTGTGACGAATTCATCTTGTAAACAAAATATCTAAGCACAGCCTTATTATACAATAGGACTTTTTTTATTGATTCAATATTTTTTCAGTCTAACTGAACATAGTAAGAATATAGATATGCCTTATCATTTCATGCTTTATCACCTAAATCATAGGCAAGAGTTTTTAGTCAGATTTCATCTTTCTTTAAAATTCAAGATTTGATTTCATTTTCCAATATAGAGATTGTATCTTTACGTTTAGCTTCTTGTAAAGAAGGACTTAATAATAAAACTAATTCATACTTTTGCATAATAAAACTAATTAATTATTTAAAAATTATATAGCTAATCTATCAAAACCGATTATTTTAAAATCAGCAGGGATTATTTCTTTAATTTTTTTTGATCCATCTCTAATATATTCTTGTTCAAGTAAGACTAAATCAGCTAAACTTTTTTTTAATTTTCCATCAATAATCTGATCTACGACATTAGCTGGTTTCCCAGAATCTTTTAATTCTTCACGAAATTTAGCTAACAATTCGTCACGATAATTTTGCGGAACCAAATCAAATTTAACATATATAGGATTCATTGCAGCTACTTGTAAAGCCAATTCTTTGGCAATAGTCTGATTATCTCACTCGTAATATATTATAGAAACGACTTTATTTCAAGGATGATTATAAAGATAAGCATGTTTATTTGTTATTATTACATCTCCAAGTTTCATATTTTCTCATACTTTACCGACAAACTCAGAAATTTCATTATTTATTTCATCTAACAAAACATTATCCAATGAATCCTTAGAATTAATTTCTTTTTTTAATCAAAATAATTTACCAAGTATTCTATCAAATAATGCTTGGAAATCATCATTTTTTGCGACAAAATCAGTCTCACACAAAAGTTTGAGAGCAAATATTCGTCAATCTTTTTCTACTGCTTTTGCTATTCCTTCATTCGTATCTCTTTCAGCTCTTTGTCATGCTTTCAATATTCATTTTTGCTTAAGAACATCTTGTGCCTTATCTAAATCTCACTCAGCGTCTATTAAGGCCTCTTTACAATCTTTCAACGGTGCAAATGTTATTTCTCTAAGTTTTTTCAATAATTCGATATCTACCTTCATCCTAAAATATTAATTAAATATATAAAATTTTTATTCTGGTTTTTTTGTAATATCAATCTTGGTTTCTATATTTATATCAAACAAATTTAGTATCCATCCACCTATTCATGCAAATATATAAGTCTTACGCTCAGTTTCTTCTGGAAGATATTTTCCAGTCCAAGCCTGTTTGATAAAAACACACAGCATTATTATCATAAACAATATTATGAGTACCGGTATATATTTTAATACAGGCAAAAATAATATAATCAATGATAAGATAATAATCATTATAAAAAACATCCATCGTCCCATAGACTGCCTCAAGTGGAAAAGTTGAAATTCACTCATATACTTCTCGTTCACAAATACAGCTATTATTCATATAAGAAGATACATCATTACTGCCTTCTTTTTTTCAGTACTACTAGGAATATACAATTGCTTTTCATTGGCAATTGAAACTTGATTCGTTTGTAAATTTTGATTTTCCATCATATCAATCTTTATTTTTAAGATAATATGCTTTTTAATATGAAATCAATACTTCTATAACTTCATATATTTCATATAATCAAATTATCATCTTCCCATCGCCTATCAAAATTTGTTCATGCTATAATAATACCTTCAATGTTATCTTTTTTCTCTATTTCATTGATAAAATTTTTCATCATTCCTCAGTCCACTACAACTACTAAATCAGGTCTTTTACTTAAATCTTTTACTCATTTATAAATTTTGTGTACTCTATCAAGTTTCCTTTTGTAAATAAGTTGCTCTTTTTTCGTTAACGAATGATAATCATCAGTTTCCACAAAACGAGCCATGCTATTCATGGATTCTATTCTTTTTCTCAATGTATCAAAATTAGTAAGGAATCATGAAGGGACCTTATAATTGAGATAATTAAATCCATATTCTTGTCATAATTTCGCAAGATTATCTGCATACATTTTCTTCTCACATACAATCAAGATATCTTTTCATTGACTTTTAGCTTCCTGTATCTTTTTTCTTGCAGACTCCAATTGTCCAGCAATTATTTCTGGATTTACTATCACAATACCATTAACAACATCTGTCCAATACTTATTTGTCTTGGGATGTGCTTCACTTTTCAAAGTACCAATATGAGCTTTAGCATCGGTTACTTGTTGAACAGTTATACTCATATTATCAGTTTCTGTAATAAATAAATTTAACTCTTATAATACATTCCTGGATACAAAAAAGTATCCAAAAAAAAATTTAAGAATTATTTAAATGAGACAGTAGCTCAAGCCTCTTGTAATTTAGCTTTCAAAGCTTCGGCTTCATCAGATTTTACTTTCTCTTTAATAATAGTTGGGGCTTTTTCAACTAATTCTTTTGCTTCTTTAAGTCACAAATTTAATGTCTCTTTTACAACCTTGATGACAGCAATTTTTTGTTGTCCAATCTCAGTCAATTCCACATTAACTGTGTCCGAACCAGCAACAGCTCATCCGTCACCTCAAGCGGCTCATCAAGCAGCGCCTGCAACCATCATAGCGGCAGCACTCACTCCAAATTTTTCTTCCAAAGCTTTCACAAGCTGATTTAATTCTACCGCACTCATGTCTTTCACAAGATCCATTATTTTCTGTGCGTTTTTTGACAATTCCATTCTTATTTAAACAAATAAATAAAATATTTTTAAAAATTGACGACAACAAATTTATTCAGTTTTTTCTATTTTTTCTTCTTCTTTCACTTCTTCTTTTACTTCTTCTTTTACTTCCTCTTTAATTTCTTCTTTTACTTCCTCTTTAATTTCTTCCTTTTTTTCTTCTTTCACTTCCTCTTTAATTTCTTCTTTAACTTCTCCATTCTTTTTACTTATCTGATCGATCACACACGCAAATGACTGTAGAGGATAGTTGAATAAATAAAGTAATTTAGAAATCAACTCATTTTTAGTGGGCATGTTAGCTAAGTCACTTACATATTCTGCACTTTGCCATTTTTTATCAAACCATCATCATAAAAAATCAAAAGCTGATCATTTATTTTCAGATTTTAATTTTTTAAGTTGTTTGTTAACTGTTTTTAATGGTTCAAACTCTTCTGAATTAGAATATAGAGCTACTATTGATCAATCTAAATCTTTTATGTCTACATTTTCTAATCAGGCTTCTTTCAAGGCCCTGATAAATAATCTTTTTCTAATAACATTTATTTTACCATTTGATATCTTTACCTCCTTTCTGATTTGACTTGCTACCGACACAGGAATAGCTGATTGTTTTATAACAACCACATTATGAGAAGAAGACAAATCTTGAATATATTGATCTACAAGTTCTTTTTTCTGTGTTTTTGCAATAGCCATTTTGAATTATAACAAATTTCAAATTAAAAAAAACGACCTTTTCTTAGGTTCACACAAAAAATTAAGAGAAGTGGAACCTAGGTAGGGACTGATTTTACGTATAAAACAACCTACTTTCTTTGGTAATTCAATAGTTACTTTTAAAAAAATCAGACTTGAAATCAAGAGATTTTTTACTTTATTATATCTATCGATTAATCCAGATAAAAATCATTAGTGGCATAATTAATCTTGAAGCAAATATAGATATAATCCTTATTTGTTTCGTTAACAGCTGTATGTTTATCGTTTGGTTGAATAACCAAGACATCTCACGCTTTAGGATAAATAGTTTCACCATTTACTATCCGATATCCTATATCATCAGAGAAATAGAATACTTCCGTCTGTATTTTATGATAATGTATTTCAGCTTTTTGTCATGCTGGGACTTTAACCTGTTGAACCAAATTTCAAGGAGCATTTAATTCTTTTTCATTTAGAAAGATTTTTTTACTATAACCTTGTTTATCTTCTCGTTGCCTGCTACTTCATTTCACAAATTTCATAATTTAAGTAATTTAAATATAAAAATAGCCGGAAATGGGACCTGCCTGCGGCAGGCAGGTTTGCTCCGCAAAACTGCGGGGTACAATACCACTCGATATCATAGTAATTAACTCTTAGCCGGAAATGGGATTCGAACCCACGATCTTTGGTTTACGATACCACCGCTCTACCAGCTGAGCTACTCCGGCAAATAACTGCTCAAACCCGAATGAGTTTAACGATAATTTATTTTTTAATTTAAAATATTTCTTTAATTCGCAATTATCTTGTCACTCAACTGCTTTAGCGTTTTAAATTATCCTTTGAATTTAATATTTTTTGGCAGGGACTACCACCCATAATATTATATAAAAAATTACTGCGAATCATCACATAAGACCAAATAAAATAAATATTATTCTAACTAAAACTGGATCTATATGAAAATAATCTCAGAGTCATGAGCATACTCATCATATGACTGAATGTTTTTCGTCACGATAAAGTTTTTTGATTTTTTCTTTCATAGGTGTGCACTATATAATTAAAACTTATTTTTCTTAGACGCCCAATAGGTCGTCTCTACCATTAGACGCATACAATGCGTTTCTACAATTATTTTAATTTTCAATTCTCAATTTTTAATTCTTAATTATTATTTATCTCCAAATCTCCATTAAATCTCCAAATCTCCTCTTAATTCATCATTCATCATTCCTAATTCCTAATTTCCTTGCTACGGAGTGACTCTATTCATATCTCTCGGAAATAGTTCAGCTTCCTTAGCATTTTCTAGTCAAATTATTTTCTGGATAAATCTTGCCATCCCGAATCCGAATCCACCTTCATCTGGCATTCCATATTTAAATGCATCAAGATAATATTTTAGTCATGGATGATCAGGGTCAAGTCATTGAGCTTTTATCTGAGCAACTATCCTGTCATAATTTACTTCACGTTGAGTCAAAGTAATAATCTCCACTCCTCTAAATAATAAATCTGCCCTATCCGTCACCTCAGGATTCTCCGAATTTTGATGATGATAAAATTTAGCATCAGCCCATGGAAATTCAGTAACAAGAACAAAATCTGATCACCAATTCTTGGCAGAATATTCACAGATAAATTTCTCTTCAGCTGATGATAAGTCGAGTAGTTTTATAAAATCTTCTCAAGTTTCTTTTTTCATAAGAATATGTAAATCTTTCACAGAAATACGTGGGAATTTTTCTGGCATCAATGGTTTACTTGCATTTAAATCAGTTAAAATCTTTTCTCACTCTTTCCATGTTTCATTAATTGAATATATTACAAATTTCTCTGTGGTCTGGATGATGTCTTCGAAACTATCAATAAATCACATTTCCATATCCAGCATCAGGATTTCTGACATATGTCTATTGGTATTACTCTTCTCTGCTCTGTATGCTCTACCGATTTCATAAACTTTTTCAAAAACTGGCACCATGATCTGTTTATAAAATTGTGGACTTTGAGCAAGATAAACTTTTTTGTCAAAATAATTAACTTCGAAAACTTCTGATCATCCCTCAGTTGGAAATCAGATTATTTTGGGTGTATTGATTTGAGTAAAATCATTCTCATCGAACCATTTTCTTATATTTCTCTCCACAATTCCAGCAATTTTGAATATTTTCATATATCTTGGATGTCTTAGAACTACAACTTTGTTGTCATGAATGGTCTCTCCATCAGCACTAATCGTATCTTTGGAAATATCTATAGGAGATGGATAAATAATTTTTCTAATAATATTTAAAGTTCATTTTTGAATCTCAAATGGAAATTTTCATTTTGGCATTTTAGCAACAGTTCAAGTCGCGGTAAGAATTGTACCAAGCAGACAACCGTTCAGTTTTTCTATTTCATCCTTATCTTCAATCACAATTTGCGTAAATCCATCTCTATCTCTCAATATAAGAAAAGCTAATCCTGATCATACCAAACGAACGGTATGTAATCGTCAACGAACAGTTGCTTTTTCTCCTACATGATCTTGTAATTGTCATGAAAGTAATGCGTCTTTAAACATAAATTCAATTTATAAAAAAAATAAAAGCTAATTTAAATTAACTAAATCTGATTATTTATCAAGTAATTATTAGAAATTTATTTAAAAATCTTTCAATTTTTTTGTCCTCCTTTTTAAAGGAGGGGTGGTGCGAAGCACAGGAGGATTTACAAACAGAACGTAAAATAAAACTGAAGGCACTTTCATATTTTTATAAATCCCTGCCTGCCGGTAGGCAAGTCCTTTTCCAAAGAAGCACAATTAATCCTCAATTTTTAATTCTCAATTATTTTCATGTTCCTTCTCATATTTCTTGTTATGGTGCCTAATCAACAAATTCATCAATGATGGGATATACATCAAAGTTACGAAAAATGATACAATCAATCAGCCTATAAACGCTATCGCCATAGATCAGAATAATTCATCTTTAAAAGCTAATATCAAAAGTCCGGTAATTGTTGTCAATTTAGTCAAAACTATTGGAACGAACCTATCGGCGATACTGAGTTTGAAACTATCCCTGACAGACATCCCCTGCTCTTCATAAAAAATTTTAAAATCTTCTATGTGTATCAGTGCCTGATTTACTCACACTCACAACACTCCAAAAAGTCATATCATCGCTGGGAAAGTCATGTCATATCCAGTCAAGGCAAGAATCACGATCGATCATCATATCGAAAGGAATACGCTCGAAACTATTACTAATGCATATTTGATATTGTTGAATTGTACGATTAGAATCAAAAGCATAAGAAGTAAACCGATAGCCATAGCTGTTCACAAATCCGACATACTTTGAGCTTGAGACGCAATATCTCATCCAGATTTATATTTTAGTCAATTTGGTAAAGGATTATCCTGAATTACTTGATTGATTTGAGTTGTAATATCACTCAGTGCCACATTCGTCTTTTTGTCTGCTTGAACAGAAATTGTTTTTTCTCCATCGATTCTAGATATAGAATTATCTTCAGCTTCAAGTTTTTTTTCTTTGACAACTTCTCACAAATAAATTTTTCATATTTTCAAATTATCGATATTATTCCCACTTACATTTATAAATACATTCAATGACAAAGAATCATTTCAAAACTCACTAAAATCCTTGATCTTAATACCATTGGGTTCATAGTCAGAATTTTGTATTCACATTATCATCATAAGAGTAGACATATTACTTATTCAAAGTTGTTTCGCTCTGTTTTCATCAAGGACATATTTTATTTTTCAATTAGTATATTGTATAGAAGTACTCACATTATAAACTCCATTTATGTTTTTGATAGCAGGCAATATCTGCTGGATATAATTATTAATTTGTTGATAATCTTCACCAACTATATCAAACGATATTGGCTTACCTGAACCTCATCAAGCTTGCATAGTAAAGACAAATATATCTTTGAGAAAATTATATTTATTTTTGATATCTGAACTTAGAAATTTTTGTAAGTTTTCCACTATTTGATAAGATTTGATATTTCTATCCACTCATTTTACAAGTCTTATAGTAAAAGTAGAAACATTGTTTCATCATTGACCTCATCAATGCAGAGAATACTCACTTCATAAATCTATAGAAATATATTTCACAAGTCATTTATAATTCTGATTGAAATAATCAAAAACATCATTTGCTATCTTAGCAGTATTTTGTTGGTTTTGGTCTATCGCTATTCATGGTTCATACTTAGCATTTATCCAAATGTTATCAGAATCGATATTTCACATAAATTCAAACTTTACTATACCAAAAGCAAATAAAAGAAATGATAATACAAAAAACAAAAGGAAAGAAAAAACTACCATCCTGGATCAGCCCTTACCTCTGTTGAGTCTGTAATATCATCTAGCAAACTTTTTAGCTGTTCTATCAAGAAAACTTAATGCTGCCGGTTGTTTAAATTTCATTCATTTACTAAAGAAAAATGTACTAATAACAGGCAATATTATCATTGTAACAAAAAGCGAAATCAACAAATTAGCTATTATAGTGACGGGCATCGGTCTAATATAAGAACCAATAATTCAGCTTAATCAAAAATAAAGTGGGACAAAAACTGCTATCGTAGTAAGTGTACCAAATATCACAGGTCTTGCATAATTTTTTAATGAATCTTGAATAGCTAACCAAATATCATTATTAAATTTCTGGAGTCAGACAACAATTCATTGTGCTATTACAATCAAATTATCAATCATAATTCACAGGACTAAAATCAACGCAAACGAAACAATATTGTTGAAACTATATCATATCGCTTTCAAATATGCAAAATTGGTCAAATAGACTACAAGGAAAGAAATCAATATAGCCATCGATGATCTAGCTCAGAGGAATACAAGTATAATTAAGAAAACTAGCAATCATGTTTCATAAAAGTTTTCGATGAATAAATTATAAATCCTCTGAATACTTTCTTTCTGTGACATCGTTTCTACAAATTGCAAATCAGGATGTGATTTTGAAAATTCTCTAACCTGTGTCTGTAAATTATTTACGAAAATTTCTAAACTATATCATGGTGATTTAGTCACTTGAAAAGACAATGCATTCCTAGCACTTTTCTTAGAAATATCTGAGACAAGAAAAGATTTCTTATCATTTTTTTTGTAAGATAATTCTACTTTCGCGACATCTTGAATTTTGATATATTTACCATCTTTGGAAAAAATATCGTAATTTTTTATCTGATCTATCAGTCATGTCAGATTCTCATCATAATTTATAACTTCGAACGAATAAAGTTCTCAGTTTATCTCTTTTTTATCTGCAGGAAATTTAATAAAAGCTGATTTAAGCTGAGGAATAATCATTCATAAATCGAGTTCCAATAGTGAAATTCTCTCAGCATCAAAGCTTATTTTTATCTGTTTTACAGGTTTACCAATAACAGTTAAATCTGAGACACCTGGGACAGATTTAATTTTATCTTCCAAATCTCTTATTTGCTCATAAATAATTTGTGTCGGATATTCTCAAGCTACAGAGAAAGAGTAAACTGGTGTGTCATTGATACTTATTTTCCTTGAAACAGGATATTTTACATCCGTTGGGAATGTCGAATAAACTTGATCTATAGCAGATTTGATATCATTGATTGCATCGACATCTCTTTTTGCTTCATTAAATTGTATTACGATTGATCAGAAATTATAATAACTCGTAGAAGTTATTTTATCTACCAGTGATATGGATTTCAATTTTTGGTCGAGTTTATTAATTACTTGTTCATCGATAGTTGATGGGTCAGCTCAAGGATATGCCACCGATATACTATAATATGGTATGCTTATGGATGGTTGTGTTTCTTTTGGAATAGTAAAAACAGACATCGCCCCATAAATCCCTAGAAACAATGTTACTATAATTATCGATATTTTATTTTTTTGTAAGAAGCTAATCATCGTTTATTAAATTTCATAAAATTATAATTATTATTTATTTTATTTATTATCTCTTTTGAAAGAGAATACTTGCGAACGATTACGCAAATCTATATCTCAGGCTATAGCATCATGATAATTAATTGTCAGTATTGGCAATTCCTTTTTTATAAATCAATCTTTCTCATCAAATCAATAAGTTTTCTCAGAAGATCAAGTTTCATCGACCATTCCAATCAATATATATTCTTTGAGATTGGAATTTTTTCTTCGGTTGGATGTCTCATCATCTCATGCTTTCTTATCATCACGTATTTTTTCCATTTCAATAAATTCTTTTTTCTCTTTATCATTTAAATTGTGGTATCTTTTACCAAACAGTTCATCATATCTACAATTAAAATCTTTTGGAAGAAGTGTTACTGGATGAGCCGGCAATCGTGAACAAATAATAATATCTGGATTATATTTTTTTATTCACTCTTCATTATTCATTTGTTCAACTAACGATGATTGTTTTTTTCGTGTTTCATCCCCATTATCTATAGGATGATAACTAAATTTATCTCAATATTTTTCTTTCAATGATTTTTGCATCTGATACGCCAACTTACCAATTCATGCACAAACTTCCAATATAACAGTTCTTTGTTAGTTAGCATATCATCAGAGATGATCTATTAATCTCTGAACCAATTCTTCTGTTACAATTTCATATTCTAATTCAAAATCAGATTGTTTATCCAATAATATCTTTTGTAATTCCTCTCTACCTTTTCACATAACTTCTGATATTGAAGGTAAATAAGTAAGATCTTCAAGTTTCTTTATATATTCTGAATTATTCATAATTTATCAAACTAAATAAATTTTTATTTCCTAACATCTCAACGCTCTATTAATTAATACGCCATAAAATGGACGTCTCTACAATTTCAATTTTTAATAATTCTATTAGACGCATGCAATGCGTCTCTACAATTTCTAATGTACTTAACACTTAGCACCAAATAATTTCCTAATTCCTAAGTTCTAAAGACTAAGGACTAAAGACTAATAGACTATATTATCTCCATTCTTCAATCAGCTTAATATCTTGATATATCATCCATTAATATCTCATATCTTCACGATAGTCTCTACGACATTTGTTCAATTCAATATTTTCACATAATTACCATCAAGTTTAGCGGAAATATATTCTATCGGTATCCAAATCTCTCCATCATCAAGTTTTTTCTGGAATTTAATATTTAATCTATCTCCATCCATTACACTTAAATTTCCATTATTTGTTTCATAAATAAAATTTTGTGTTGCCGGATCTTTATAAGGAAGCTGATATTGAATTACGCCGTTTCACAAAAAATTATTCTGAGAATAGAAAGCAACTTGCTGTCACAGCCCGATAGGATTAGCTGAATATATCTGTATCCTCAAGCCATTCCCACCATCACCAACGATCTGGCAGATAGGAGTATTTGGGCTTAATTTATTTCACTCAATAATATTTTTGGATTTTATAATTCCGTTTACACCTGCACGCAAAATCTCTCACTGAATAGCATTGGAAATGATACTATAATTTTGTTTCAAGCTAAGATATTGATTCTGTAAATTTCTGAGTTGAATATTTTTGTTGTTATCTATTGATTGTAATTGATTATTGACTGAATCCACGGCTAAATTTAAATTACTAATCTGATTTTCCATTTGTATCTCAGACATTCTTCATTTATTTTCATCTAACGTTTCTTTATTTAAGTTCAAAGTATTAATCTGATTGTCATAATTATTATCAGTTGATTGATACGACATTATCAAAGCGTCTAAATTATTTTTATTTAATCGAATAGTATTAGATAAATTTATAAACGTAGTATAAAGTGAATCTATTGTATTCGCTCATGGCGTCGCAGAAGAAAATGGCAAGGCTGTTGATGGGTCTGAGCTACTTATAGCTTTTGCAACTAATTTTAGAAAATCTGCAAAATCTATCATGTATTCAGCGAAATCCATATTTGATTGATTCTTTATATCGTCTAATCTAATTTTTAGATCAGTATATTCTTCCTCTACCTGAGATCTAAGAGTTGGACTTCTAGAGCTTATATATTGATCGAAAGCAGAATTTCTTTCCTTATTTGTAATACCAAAAGTTTCATTAACCTTTTTCAAAGCATCACTCAAAATATTGAAATTTTGTTCCTTTACGTTTTCTATATTCATTGTCAATTTACTAAGATCGGTATCTTTTCAATTTTCAATATAATTAATCTGATCACCCAATGAATCAGACTGTATTACTATGTCAGAATTATTTAAATCTTTTTGCTCATTTGCATTTTCTAGTAATTTTTGATTATTTTCTAATTGTTGCTCAAGTATCTCTTTTTGTAAATCAAAATTAGATGCAGTAATATCATAGATATTAGACAAATTAGACAACTGCTCTTGCAAGGAAGATTGTTGAATCGCATAGTTTTGAGTACTTAAATCATCGGGGTTGGGAGTTATCTTTGCAATAATTGTATTGGAATTTACTTTATCTCATGGTTGACAATTCAAATATGTTAAAATTCCACCAACATCACTACTGATATTTTTTATATTATCACCTATTACAAGTCCATAAATATTTTCTTGAGAAAAAGCTTCTTGACCAACAACATAAACATTGGAGTAAGAAACAGTTTCAGTAGAGATTATATCTAACTGGGAAGGCGTCGCCTTGCCACATCAAGCAAGAGATAGTAAAATCGCTAAACTTAAAATAAACCCTATACCATATTTCATTACAAAAAAATAATTTAAAATCTAAAAAATATCAGATTTGATTTTCCGAATAAATCTTATAAAGAAATAGCCAACAAAGTCAATACTTTATGTTTTTTATAGTAACAAAAAAAATGCTTTTTATGGGGTTTTTAAGAAAATACTTTATTTTTGCCCAGTAGGATTGTTATTCCCCACTTCAAATAATATATTTTTGATTATTTTGTGAATCTACAGAGACCATATTTATTATTTTCCGTTCTCAATATTTTTTTTCAAGATTTACATAAATATCTCAATTTCCTTTTTCTCATTTAATTTTTATTTGTAAACTCGCATCTCCATCTGGTCATACAGTAGAAATAGACCCCATAGGTAGAACTCACACATCAAATTTTCAATATATATCGGTGATTACAGGATTTGTGTTTATTTCTTGCAATGATAATTGATATGCTCCATTATTTTTAATTATTCATGATACATATCACAGCATATTTTTAACTAAAGGATTCTCAGTTATTGCTCGATAGAATCATTCACTATTAATCGCTCATGATATATTTTTGATTGTTCATGACATTAAATATATATTTACACCCAACGTTATTCAAAATAATATAATTGCTATTATGATCGGTGCTACGACAGATATTGTCTTCTCATTTGTCCTCTCATTTCCAAATTCATTTTCTTTATCTTCTCATTTCTCAACTAATAATTTGAAAAAATAATAAATGTTAAAAAATGGAATTAAAAATAGAAAGATATTACTTCGTTGCTTTCATAAGTCATGCAATCTTTTGACGATTAAATTAGCAGAAATATATACATACGCCAACTGAATAATCGATCAGAAGATAGCTCAAATAATAATGGATACTATAAAGTTTTCTTTAAATATAAGAAATACAATCAAGCTGATTATTCCATCAATTGCATAAGTAAATACTCAGCCTAGAATTAGTCAGACAATATATTCTTTTCTTGTAATTCTTCCTCACCATTTAAATAATAAGTTAATAATGTTTTTCATGAATGTAAAATAAATAAAAGCTCTTTCAGATTTCAGATTTTTAATTTTTAAAATTTAACCATTCCAGCCCAAATCAAGAATAACGCCATTATTAGACAAATAAGTCAGATTATAATTGTCCATCCTTTAGAAGAATAGAACATTTGAAATTTTTTATAAAAATAATTAGGGAACCATAATGCAACAAGAGCTTTAATCAATGTTAATCGTCAAAGAATTGCAATCAGCATATTCCATGTCCCATCAAGTTTCCAATAAACCACCAAGAAAATAAATGCAATGATCATAAGCCAAAGCGACATTACTCTCATCAAATCAATATTCTTCATTATCGATCCAAGAGCCTTATTGAATCTTCAAGGAAAGAAAATTGCAGGCAATCACATAGCCAACATTAAAAATGCCAAACCATAAAGAAGGAAATACATTTTATTTTATAAAAAGATAAAAAATGCATACTAAATTTTAAATTTAAATCTTAGATTTTATTTCTTCTGCTACTTTTTTCAATTCTTCCATATTTGCTTTCGGTCAAAGCAAAGTTGTCACATATCATTCATATTTATCGAAATAAATTTTTTCTCTCGCGCAATATTCCTGTCACTGCTTTTCGACACCATGCAAAGGATAAAGTTTAATATGCAAATGATCAACATCCATTCATTCCATTACCATAGTCACCCTATGAACTTCTAGTCATCTTTTTAATATTTCGACAATTTTTTTTACGATTAATAAAAATTTAGAATAAAATTCATTATCTAAATCAAACAAATCTGATCAGTAATGTTTCTTGGACATAAGCAATGTCATTCACTTACAATTAGGAGAAATATCTAGAATAGCAAGAGAATCATCATCCTCCCAAATTTTCACACTAGGAATTTCTCAAGAAATAATTTTACAAAAAACACAATCTGACATTTTTTATTTTTTAGTATTAAATCAGTTATTTTTTAATCTTTTGGACCACTAAATCAATCTTTTTGAATAAAAAAAAACTACCACGAATGATAGCTTAATTTTAATTTTTTATTTATTTTCTAAGGACTAAAGACTAACAACCCCGGCGTACCGAGGGCAGGCTAAAGACTAATATTAAGGTAGGGAGAAGATATATACAATGATACAGCGTCTGTTGTGAGTGTACTAACAAACATAAAGTGAGTTTTCAACTAGATAATGTTAAAAAACATTAAATCCTAAACAGACACTCAAAAACATTCTGATAAATGTATAAACTAATGTATACAACCCAATTTTAACGTACAAGATCCAAGAAGTGATGAGAGACCAATAGGTGACAGAGTGGAGTCTTAGTGCTACTAATTAAGGACATAAAATGATAATAAATCAAATTTTGTTTTTGTTTTTGGTAGCAACCCCAAAGAGCGAAACTAATGATAAGACTCAAAATAAATGGGACGTATTTGGGTACAGAACGAGTCGATCGTATAAATCTTCTTCCCACATAAATTATAATCAGAAATATGAAATTTGCAAATTTTTGGACAAATAGAAAATCATTTGAAATCTCATAAACAATTGCTATAAGCTAATCGCTAAATAAACCCTAGCGAAAACTTAAATCCTCCAATTCGGGGATTTTATTTAATAAATTTTTATTAGAAATGAACGATTTTGAAATACAACAAGTCCAAAACATCATCATAAATTTAGAAGAGAAAAATTGATTTATCCCATTTTATTCTGATTTGGAGAATAACAAAACTTTTTGACCTATTTTCAAATCTGCCCCTACAGAGCAGAAGGAACAGATTAAAAAAATCATAGATAATTATATCAAAGAGAAGTTAAGCTGATTTATCAAAACCAAATGATGACAGTTGTTCAAAAGATTTTTCGAAGCATACAATGATTTGTTTTGGAAATTTAGGAAATTAAACGAAAATCCAGAACAAAATATGGATGAATTTCAGAAAATCGGAAAACAAGTAGAACACGAAATGTTTAAATTAGAATGAATCCTCACGGAAAGAATGTTAAATCAAGAAAAATGACTAGATAAGGTCGTATCTTCATTCTATAACATAGTTTATAATTTCTTCCCAAAATATAATCAGATTGATTAAAATAGTTAATGAGTTAAAAAGTTAACGAGTTAAAGAATTTTTTACAATAAAGAAAATATACTTTTGGTGAACAATTTCACTGGCTGAAAATTTTTTGATTATTTATTTTTCGTCCTCACAACTGGTTGCAAGAATTGTAAATCATCATCTTTGTTTGTAACTAAAACATGACCTCATCTAAACATGATATACCTTTGTGAGGATTAGACCTTTTCGTTCTGGCGTTTATCCCGCAACGGCGGGAGGGCAATGCCAAAAGAACGAAAGAATTTGAGTTTTCAAAGCTAATTATATTGAACAGCTATTCAAAAATTTCTATAGAAAGACCATCATCCTAAGGTCCAGTACATCAATAATCTATCATAACTCAAAATTATATTTCATACAGGTAGACCAGATTTATGATGTTCTCTTTTTGTATTAGAATCATAAACAAAGAATATCTTTTTTTCATCATCATATCATCGCAGGGTTATATAATGTTGTAACATAAATGCTCTACGAAAAGAAAATTCTCTGGTGGAATTATAAGCATGAGCTATAAGCAAAATTACTGGCCCAGATTTCAACTGTCGTTTGAGATAATCGATTTTTCTTTCATCATTCATCCACCTACAATGAATCCTTCTAGCATTCAATCCATTTTGACGTAATACTTTCATCAAAGAACGAGGGAACATAAATCCAGTTTTCTTAGAAATCCAGTTGCTAGCATAATGTTTCCAATTATTAATCTGACTACCATTATATCATTCTATCACAGCCTTCAGCGAATACATTCCACAAGTTCCCCTGTGGTTATCTTTGAGAGGAAACGAAGAAGGAAATTTGGACAATACACAATACGTTGACGAACTAATCATCATTTTAGTTAATATTTTTTATTAAAATTATTTTACAAAATGTAGAAATATTCACTCATATTTTTTAACATCAGCAATCTCAATTTTCTCTCAAGAGTCTAGAATCACAATTCAATTATCCCCTGTCTGACCACCACTTTCAGCATAAAAAGGGCTTTTATCAAAAACCAGAATTCTTTGTTCTCCAATCTTGAAATCTTTGAGTAATTTTACATCCTCGTCCAGCTTTTCATATCATGTAAATTTTGTAGCAGGAATTCACTGTAAATATTTTCATCGATCAATACCCTGTTTAAATTTTGATGATTCACGTGATTTGTTTTTTTGTCCTTCCATCTCTTTTTCGAATCATTTCTCATCTATTTTAAATCATTTCTCTTTTGCTATCTCTCTTGTTAATTCGATAGGAAATCCATAGGTATCATACAGTTTAAAAATATCATTTCATGAAATATCTTTTCATTTATTTTTATCAAATAACTCTCTTAATAATTTCTGTCAATTATTTATCGTTTTTTGGAATTGGACACATTCTTTGAATAAAATATTTACAATTTGATCAATGTCTATTTTTTCGTTAAACAATTTCTTTATACAATCGACAACATTATTTAGACATTTTTCGAAATCTTTTTCAGTAACTTCTTTGAGTGAGATGACATTGAAATACATCCTTCTAATAATCCTTCTAAGGACATATCATCTTCATTCGTTTGATGGATGTATTCAATTTTTGATCATAAAAAACGCCGTCCTAACATGATCAGCGACTATTCTGAATTTTTTCTCATTTCATTTATATTTTTTTCAAACAAATTTCTCTATGATTTCAATAATTGGCAAAAATATATCAGTTTCAAAAATAGTTTGTTTCTCTTGTAAAATAACGCACATTCTTTCTAATCACATCCCCGTATCAATGTTCTGATTTTTTAATTTCGTTAATTTTCAATTTTCATCACGATAATATTGCATAAATACGTTATTTCGAATCTCTAACCGATTTTCCTCATCAGATTTTGGATTTGATTTTTTTGGTGGTAATTCGGATTTTCAGATTCGATAAAAAATTTCTGTGTCAGGACCACAAGGTCAAACAGGACCAGGACTTCGCCAATTATTTTCTGCCGACATGTAAACTATTCTTTCTTCAGGTAATAATTTTTTCCAATATTTTGCTGTCTCTTCATCCTTGGGAGAATCTTTATCTCACTGAAAAACAGTTACAGCTAACTTTTGAAAGTCAAATCAAAGTACATCGACTAAAAACTCTCGAGAATATTGAATTGATCACTCTTTGAAATAATCTCCTAACGACCAATTTCACATCATTTCAAAAAAAGTCAGATGACTTTCATCACCAACCTCATCTATATCAACCGTACGGATACATTTCTGAATATTATAAAGTCTTTTGCCAAGCGGATGTGGTTTGCCATTTAGATATGATATAAGTTGCTGCATCCCAGCGATATTAAACATAGCGGTACTTTCTTTTCCACCAATCAATGATGTCTCAGGCAAATATTTATGTTTTTTGTTTTCCCAAAAATCAAACCAAACTTTTCTAAATTTCTGAGAAGATATTTTTTTCATATTTAGAGAAATTTATTTTTTCTAAAATTTAATTTCTTTTCCTAAGAACTATTGACTAACGACTATTGACTAATCTGTTTCACAACTTTATTTGCTTTGATACTATCTATGAAATCATAAAGACTTACTTTATTTATACCATCATTTGTAAGGACATACATTTCCGGTCTATCTCAAGTAGGGTCAGGGATTTCTATATCTAACACATTATTCGCTCATAAATCAAATTTAAATCTGAATAAGTAATAAAGTCCATAATTGGCTGAATATTGATCAGCATTTTTAGCAGGGCGAGATTCGTAAATTGTGAAAGTTTGATTAATTTTATCGAAAAGATAAACATATTTAGAGTTGATAGAACTTATAATTTTCACTTCACTTCAATAGACATTAGTAACCTTATCTCATCATAAAAGTTTAATTTCACGATAAATCAATGTAGACGATGCTGGGGGATCTCTTCGAAATTGATATAATTTACCATTTGATCGAGCCAAGAAAGATCCATCTATAGCGAAACTATAGAATCCTGTGCCACCAATTGAAACTCCAGTCAAATTAGGAGCCAAAGAATAATTTTGTCATCCTTGATAAATTGTTTGTGACCCAAGTGTATTACGATATCTCGTAACCAAAATGTTATTTCCAACAGAACTTAAATTAGGTTGAAAGACATACAAATTAGCTTTTCCATAAGTCACCAATCATGCAATATTTTTCACAAATCCATCAGGATCACTTGTTGTTACGGCCTGTGATCATGCTTTATTTACAGATATAATATTGTTATCATTTGTGAAACAATAAAGTCAATCTTTCAATAAATTAAAATTACATCACTTCACTTCATCGTCCTGTAAATTATAATCCACAAAATTTCATCTAATGTTATCATCCATTATACCTACCAAAGCTGATTTTGCTCAAGCTATTATAAGATTTTTCCATGAATACATTCATTTGATTGCGCCCAATTTTGATCTTTCTGTACTATTAAATGTAAAAATTTTACTTTTTTTCAAGCTAGTCGGATCATCCAATTTTGTAAGATTACTTATATATACTATATTAAATCACTTGTAATAGTCAGCTTGTAATACTTTTTTGAGTTGTGTTACATCTTCTAACCATTTTCATTTACTTTCCAAAATATCAAGTTTTTCCAAAATCTCATGGTATTTTATAGATTTTTCATCTGATGTTGGGTCCATACTTTGAAACATAAAAATATCTTTTTTGATATCATCCATGGTTAAATCCACACTAACTCCATCAGACATTACTACAGTATTTGTGTTAGATCTCAAAATTCCAGACAACAAATTGATTAACATAAATAATATGAAGATACCAAGAATTGCAACTGTCGCTTGATATTTATTTTTAAGAAATTTATTCCTAAATAAAGCAAAAAATCAGTTATTATCAAATTTTCTTGGCATTGATTCCACGACTCTTGTTGATGTTCAAGTTATCTGATAATATTTTATAAAACCAATATTTTTTTTATCTAATCTAGCAGCCAAAAGTTCTTGAACAAAATTAATCAAATGAATATTTTCTGATTTAAGAACAGACTCCATTTCCTTGAAATCATGGTTATCCAGAACGTCAGAAATCTTGGTACCAACATAAATTATTTGATCCTCATTTTCTACATCTCATTCCACAAAATCAGAGAACAAATCTATTTTTCATTTATTGTCTACTCCGTTATGAAGAGAATAATAAAGTTTTTCATTTCTAAAAATCATAATACTTGCATCTCCTATCATAGAAGACATAAGGACGTTGTCTACTATTATTTGAGCATATCCTTTGATATCAAAATATTCTACATCGCGAACCTTATCTGCAAAAGCTTTGAGTTTCATATTTAAATTCTGTAATCAAATCTCAAAACTTGTTTTTACTATATCCACGGTATATTCCTTATCATTTATTTTATCTATGAAATCAGCCATGAAGTCTTGGATCAAATCTTTTTGATAATCCATAAACTTTTCAGTTTCAAATCACACAAACAACTTTATCTGAATACCATTATGCAATTCTTCAGTGAAATTAAATATTTGGTCCTCTTTGAAATATAGAAATTTTTTCTCCTTGATATGCATTAAAAAAATTTAAGACAATAAAAGAAACAAAAAAATATCAAAAAAAATGTTTTGGCTCTCTAACTATTTACAAATATTTACTTCTTTTTCAATAGCAAGTATCTGATAATATATTTTGGTAAAGATAAAGTGTTCCAAACTTTTTTAAAATTCCTCTTAGGATCAGTGATAAGCCTCCATAGCCACTCTAATCTAACTTTTCTAATGAATTTTGGAGGTCTTTTTTGTTCTCCTACCCATCGATCAAATGTTCAGGCCTGATTCATGACGATCAATTTGTTTTTTTTGATCAAATTTATATTGGCATAAGTCCAAATTTCTTGGATAGGATAAACTGGAGTAGCTCTAGCGACCAGAAGAATATTTACACAATCAGAGTTACCTGCCCTCGAGATTTCGGGGTTTACGCCGTCTTCAGTGGTGGTACTTTTAAAAATATTCTCAAGCTGATTCCAATCAAATTTAGAATATCCATCTTGTGCATATATTACATTATATCATTTATCTTGTAAAAAATCCTTAGTTTTATCAAGTAAATGTTTGTATGTTCCATAAAGGATTACATTAAATTTATCAGTTCACAAATTATATTTGAGATAATCAAGAAAAAACGGAGCAAAATCAGTACCATTAAGATTTTCTAACCATTTCTTCCTAGCCAAATAATAATAAATTTGCAAAGCAATTCCATCTGGTAGTAATAAATCTCAGTCAATGAGAGCTTGTTTATATATCCCATTAATTTTATCTAAACTAAATCTCTTGTAACCGGCTAAAAGCAAATTCTTAAAAGCCCCGGGATCAGAATCGAGTTTATAAGTTTTAAATAATTTTTTGCCGGCTATATTTGCAAAATAAATATAATTTACAATACAAAAATCTTGCTTGTAATATGTCTCAAGAATTCTTTCACAAGCATTATAACTATCACCAAGAAAAACTTTATCAAGAATCGTCTGCATATGTTCAAACAAAAACAAAAAAAATGAGAATTTATATATATTTTTTTCATTGAAAATTGCAATTAAGATCCATCTCATTAAAAAAGCATATTCCTGTCGTATTGAAAAACGACTTGACATTTGACACAAAAAATATATGTTATATAATATTTATTTACCATTAAAAATGTTAAAATTAGGCTGCTACCAATTAGTTAAACAAAAACAATCTTTGAATCAAGAAATCAGACTTGAACAAATTGTTAAATTAAAAAAATCCATAGAAGGAATCATGGATATTATTTATCCATCACAAAAAAATCTCGCAACAATAGATATTTTAATAAAGAAATTTACAGATAGTATCAACGATAAAGATTTAAAAAATATAATAGAAATTTTTTTATGATGAAAAGATATAAAAAAAAATGATGTATGAGAATAGTGTTTTATTATCTATGCCAAAGAAAGAAAATTTAGACCTATTCGTGTATAAATATTTATTCCAAAATCTTTTGGACATAGAAGCAAATGAGCAAACATTTAAAGACAAATGAGACAGGATAGGAAAATGAGATGAAAAAAACTTTATAAAAGCATTTAACGATAGGACTGCTTTAGAAAAAGAAATGGGAATAGAAAAGCTTCTTTTAAAAAGCGATCCTTGAATATTAAGGGATTTTAGCATAAAAAATAAGATATTGAATGTAGTGAACGAAGAATTAATGAATTATGCATGTAATTTATCAGAAATATTGAAGATTTTATTAACAATCAAAACAACGAAAGAAGAAAATTGAGAAAGAAAACAAGAAGATGGACTTCTAGAATTTTTACGTGAGAAAGTAATCCTAGAACAAATAAATGATTTTTTTTCAGAAAGATTCTTAAGAAGATTTTTAGCCAAATTGAAATGATTACAAAAAAGTAGGATATCAATTAACCATGAGACATTTAAACATGCTATGATGAATACTATTTGAGAATTTATTTTAATAAGTTTGGGGATAATTAGTCCAGAAATGTTTAAATTATATAGATTCAAAATTGATGAAGAAAAAATAGCTGATCTTATAAAAAACACCAATTGTACAAAAGACGAGCTAGTGGAATTATTTAAATATTATGATCTAAGATGAGTCCACGGAGAACCTATATTTTATAATAGACGATTTACTAAGAATCAAATACCAAGTAAAAATACGGATAATTTGGTAAGGGATTTTTTGATGAAAATGCGAGAACATGAAGAGACGATTTTCGAAAGTTTCTGATATGAAGAATTTGTATCAAAAATCATTAGCACAAAAAAAAATAAGGAATTAGATTGAGAAGAAAAAACTGATATGATAATAGGAGAATTAACTCAAAGATTATGAAACGAAAATTTTACTAAAGAAGTTCTCAATATTTTGGTAAAGTATAAATACAAAAACATATTTTCTTTTATAGAACCCTCGAAATAACAAATTTTTAATTCGTAATTCGTAATTTTTAATTCGTAATTGACTTCACTTCCACTCATGGATAATAATATTCCAATATTTTTTTGTAATCTCGTCACTGTTGTGCTAGATATTGCGCTCATTTTCCACTAAGACCAACACCATGTCATTTGAAATCAAAACAAGCATCGAAATCAATCCTTGATTGAAGATATGGCGTATCCTGCCATCACCATTTATCTTTGGCTGACCAAGTAAATCAAGCTGAACAAGAAAAATATGGCAGGATAGGGACATAGCCACTATATAATATAACTGTATTTTTTATTGCATTTAACGCTATCGACGACATCTTAGATGTTTTTTCCCATCAAGCTCATACATATTTTTGAAACATATCAGGATTATCTATAGCCGTATAATTTGCACCCACTGGGATAGATGGATGCACGTTTTGATTATTAAGATAAAATATGGAATACATTTTAGCTAGCAAAAGTATCAATATTTGTTTATTGATATTGTCGGTGTCACTTGTCTCTGCGATCCCTTTCATATAATCGTTAAAAGCTAATCTATTTATGATAACGAATCTTTTTTCTATATTTCAAGAAATTAAATTTCTGATAGGGTTTTGTTTAAATATCAAAGATCAATGAAATGTGTTTCGTGGTGTACCACCATAAGATTTTCTATTATAAGAAACAACTTTTACTTCTCATCAATTCAATGAAGAAATTTCAACTTTGCTAGGGGTAATGTAATTTTCTCAACTTGCCAAATAAAGAAAATTATTATAAGATTCCAATATTAAAGAAGAATTCTTAGAAATCTGATTATCAATAATTATTTTACAAACACCATCACAGTTTATTTCCCATCTATTGTTATTTATACTAAGATCGTAAAGCAGGACATTGATCATCCCTGACAAATAGGATTTAATTTCTTTCAGATTTATTTTGTATGATATCTTATTCATCTTTGTGGAAGTTACAGATACATTGTTACTTTTAGCATAAGACAACTGTAAATCATTGGCTGTAATATTTACATCGTTTTTCCACAACAAAGGAAACGCTACAATTTTATCAACAGGTTTACCATTCAAAGAGCTTGTCACTTGAATTCTCTTAATCATTCCACTTGTAATTCATTTTCTAATAAGAGAAACCGCCAAACCATTACTTTTTACAGCGCAAGATTCCACTACAAATCCCGTATCCAAAGCTTTACATCAAGTCACAGTACCTAATTTTATAGGTAGAATAAATGCAAGTTTCGAAATAGTTCAGTAATGAAATCATGTCAACACTATCGTATTTGTATTATTTCATCAAGTAATAAAATTTGCTAATCATTGAATATTATTTTTTATCTGTTTTCTAATTTCTGGCAAAAGTTTATATAAATTAGTCCCAGGACAAGCAGTAGCTTGCCCATCATCTTTATGTCATGCCACAACATAAGATTCGATAGTCATAATATATGGAGGCCAATTTGATGGTTTAAAATATGATGTTTTTTTCGCTGGATTTATATTATATTTTTTCGCCAATACCGTACTCAAAGTAACCAAGGCTTTTAGTTGTTCATCAGTTGGCTCCTGAATATTAAAATTACCCATCAATGCTATTCAGATAGTAGAAGTATTATTCCAGGCTGCATGAGCTCACACAGTTCCTTCACCACCAGCTCTTCATTCATAAATATTTCAAAATGGATCTATAAAAAAATTATACCCTACATCTCACCAACCTTTTGTGATAGCGTGATATTTATAAATATTTTGTATAGCCAACTTAACAGCTGTCATTCATCAGGTCAAAAGTTTAGTATAATCTTCAGCTGTATGATGAATAACTATTTTAGTTTTATTATTGTGAATACTTTCTGGCCATTTAAGATAATTACCATTATAAGATTCATGTATTTCATCTACAGACTGTTCATCAGGGAATGTACTTGTTAGATAATCAGTGGCCATCATAGCTTGATAACGCTGCTGAAGCAAATTCCATAATTTACTATCTGCTCCTTCTCCATCAGTTTCTCTTATAAACTGCAGTTCAGCATCTTTTTGAGCTTGAACAATTTTATCTCTGGCGGATTTTGGAAGAGTCGCATACCTCCATGATTCATTAGCTCATCGTTGTTGACGAGTTATTAAATTAATTCAAGGTAAATTCCAATCTCCCGCTCGAGTAGATGACAAGAGAAAAGTAAACATAAAAATCAAAATTATCAAAGTTAATTTTCTTTTGTTCATAAGTATTTATTTAATTTAAATTAAATAGTTATGGGGAATATTAATCATGCAAACAATATATACATATACAAAGCATTACAATAATAGTATTTGCTCGTCCCGACAATTCACCGGGATAAAATTCTTAATCAATTTTTAATACTAAATAATCTGACTCTTTTTTCAAGATTTTAATTCCCCGACACAATCAAGCTTTATGCAAAAAATATTATTCATATTATTTTTTTTCGCCATTACAATCAATCCGCTTTAATAAATTATTCGGACAATTTCACTGGCTGAGACATCGAGATAAAACATGAATTCAATTCTTACTAAAGAAGCTGAGACAAGGGACCCATTTATGGGAAGCGAAGCTTCTTCGTATTCTTGCATCAACACACAAGCATCAACTAAAGACTGAAATTGTCCTAGACTTTTTGGTTCTGGCGCCTGTCCCGCAACGGCGGGAGGGCAATGCCAAAAGAACGAAAAAATAAATTTATTTGCAACCGACCAACAAAAAACTAAAAGTAATTTATAATTTATAATTTATAATTTATAATTTATAATGTTTATTCACTTACATTGACATAGCACTTTTTCTTTTCTTGAGTCCATTGGCAAACCTCGTGCAATTTTGGATAAAGCCAAAGAACTAGAGATGAATGCTATCGCCATTACAGATTACAACTGAATGTATGGGATAATAAAATTTTATCAAATGGCTAAAGAAGAAAATATTAAACCCATAATTTGAGTAGAATTAGGATTTGTTTTGGATATTAGTTCTACATTCAATTCTAATCAGATCTGAAATATTGTTTTGCTTGCTAAAAATAAACAGTGATATCAAAATCTTATGGAATTAATTTCATTCGCAAATCAAGACGGAATTAAATGAAAACCCAAAATAGATATTAATATTTTAAGCAAATACTGACAATGATTGATAGCATTATTTGGATGAATAGAATCTTGGATTGGGAAAATGATAACTTTCGATGAAAATGAATCTAAACTTCAGGAAATTATCCAAATGATACAACAAGCGGTTGGGGAAAAAAATGTTTATCTCGAGATTACAGCACAAGATTATTCTAAAATGCCTGAACTGAAAAAAATTAATAATCAGATTTTAAATATTTCTCAAAGTTTGAAAATTCCTTGTGTGATTAATAATAATTTTTTCTATCCAAACATCGATGATAAACAGGCTCGACAAGTGGCATTAGCCATCAAAGATGGGAAAAAAATGTATGATGAAGATAGAAGGAAACCAAAATGAGATTATCATATCATGTCCGAAGAAGAAATCAGAGAAATTATGATGAAAAATGATTTTGATAAAAAATTAATCGATGAATTTATAGAAAATAATAATAAAGTGGCAAATGATATAGATACTCAAATAGATTTACATCAAACCCTGTTCCCAAATTATGATTCGCCAGAAGATATAATAGAAATTTACGAACAAATAAAAGATGATCTAGTTCAAGATTAAAATATTTTTTCAAATCTTTCCTAAGTCAAAAAAACCCCGATTAACGGGGCACTTTAAAACGAAATTCAATTAAATATCATTTTTAATCTTTAATACAACGAACAGAAAAACCGCAGTTCTTATCGTCACCATCAGTTACAATACTCGTACCAGAACCCACATAAAATCGTATTGGCCAACCATTTTCTTCAGAGCAGGACCACCAATGAGCAATTTCCTTAATATAATGAAACTGACCTTGATATCCCCAACGATCTCCACCTGGTAATGCTCTAAAACCACTTTCATTGGTCGCAATATTGGGAGCTATCCAATAAACAGTTCCAGTGTCCTTAAGTTTACTACCAGCTATACTATTCCCTCCCAAATAATTTATGAGAGTATTCCATTCCGTAGCAGTAGGTACATGCCATCCATTAGGGCATAATTTACGTGGATCAACAACTGAATAAAAGTTATAAAGCCTACCATAAATTGTGAAATTATCCTGCACATTATCATAATTACAATAAGCGCCTGTCGTAAGATCCTGCCAATCAAAACGATCAGTAATATTAGGTATTTCGTCTCCATTATTATAACGAGTTGTCATTAAGTTTTCAGCCATCCATGTTTGCATACCTATTTTTACGGTTTTATAAGGATAACCAACAACATCAGTAATATTAAGATCTGAGACATTAAGCCACAAAGTAAATGATATTTCATTACCATAGGCCGTTCCAACATCATTGGTAGCATAAGCTCGCACATAATAAGTAGTATTAGAACTCAGACCAGTTATAGTGACTAAGTCAGATAAAAAAATATCTGGACTTTTTTTATTATCAGCTATGGTAGGACTTGGCAATATGCCCCAACATACACCAAATTCTTTCACATAGTCACTACCCTTGGAAATAAGATTAACACCACATGTTATACTACTTTGAGTCATCTTACTTATATCAATTGTTGTTAAAGTAGGTAATTCATCTTTCTCACAACCACTGATAAAAAGCAATCCCATTATAATAAATGAGAAAATCCAAATTTTGTTTTTCTTTTTCATAACATTTAATTTTATATTTGTTGTTTACATATTTTTATTTTGATTTATAATAGACATCGCTAAATTTTTTTCAAGTCAAAAAAACGTCCCGATTAACGGAACGTAGTTAGATTATAATTTTATAAATAATTTCTTAGCTTAAATTGAAATGGTTAGATAATTTCTTTAATGAATTTCCTATTCTGTCTAACCCATCTGCAATGTCTTTTAATGCTCTTTGAAGTCTTCCCATTATAAGGAACCACCAAATCACAAAGACAAGAATTCCCGCAACAATACATAGCCATCCAAGAGTTTCATATGTCCTGAAATAGCATAGAATTGCTCCAGAAATAAATGAAAGAAAATAGAAGAAAATCAAAAACTTGTACCATTTTATTTTGTTCTGTTTCATAATTTTCAATATTTATTTTTTGTTATTTCCATATTTTTATTTTAACTATTATCGAAAAAATAGACATTTTTTCAAGTTCAAATTGAAACCAAAAAATTTTTCCATAAAATAGAAATCAGCCTATTTTTTATATTAGTTTAAATAGTCTTGATAGTTTAAATAGTTTTAAAGGACTATGGCACTATGTAACTATGGCACTATGTAACTATAGACTATAAAATTTTTAAATCTTTTAATCTTTTAATGCTAATCGCCGAATACTTGAAATCACAACTAAATGCTGAACAATTTAAAGCTGCCACACATATAGATACGTCCTCTCTTATTATTGCTTGAGCTGGTAGTGGCAAAACAAGAGTACTGACCTATAAAATAGCTTATCTTCTGCGAGCCAAGAATGTTTCATTAAATCAAATCTTAGCTGTTACTTTCACAAACAAAGCAGCTAATGAGATGAAAGAAAGACTCGTAAAAATAGCCAAAGACATGAACAAATGATGATCAACAGTTGAAAAAGTTCAAGAGAAAAAAGATGAAACTATTGATGATTTTCTAAATTCCATCAATTCATGATCATCTAGTCGTCAACGAGTTAATACATTAACAAATTTAAAATGGATATGAACTTTCCATGGCATCTTTCTTAAAATTTTAAAAGAAGATATCGATAAGCTCGGCATGAAATACAATAAGAATTTTGGAATATATGACAGTAATGAATCGCTAGGAGTGATCAAAGATACAATCAAAAAGTTAAACTTACAGGAAGTTTTCAAGCGACAAGAAGTCAAAGTTTTTATTTCTAATCTAAAAAATAATTGAATTGATTTTAAATCATTCGCTAGGAATCTCAAAACGGGTTATGATGAAACTATGCTAAAAATCTATGAGCAGTATCAGAAAGAGTTAGAAAGATCAAATTCATTGGATTTTGATGATTTACTTTTGATTCCATATTTATTGTTCAAAAAAAATCCAGAAATCCTTGATAAACGACAAAATAAATTTCAATATATATTGGTTGACGAAGCACAAGATACCAATCGGATTCAATTTGAACTCATGAAAATGCTAAGCCACAAAAGCAGTAATATCACTTTGATTGGCGATGATTTTCAAAGTATTTATGGACGACGCGGAGCTTTGATGGAGAATTTTTTGAATGTGAAAAAATATCGACCAGATATCGTGATGTTTAAGTTACAAACCAATTATCGCTCACGTCCTCATATAGTCAAAGCAGGAAATGAAATTATCAAAAACAATATCAATCAATATAAAAAAGAAATTGTTGCACACAGAACTTGAGATGATAAAATCACAATTTTTTCTCACTGATCGGAGATGGATGAAGCAGCAAACATTGTTGATTTGATAAAAAAAATGAAAGAGCAAGATAAGATCAAAACTCGAGCTCAAATAGCGATTCTTTACAGAACCAATGCACAATCTTCTCCTTTTGAACAATTATTCATCCAAGAATGAATTCCTTATAAAGTTTATGGAGCATTTAAATTTTTTGAAAGAAAAGAAATCAAGGACGTCACTGCTTATATCAAATATATTTTAAACTCACAAGATAATGTTTCACTCAAAAGAATTTTGAATATTCCAAATAGAAAAATTTGAAAAACAACCATTGATAATATCGAGCAGTATTCTATATTAAAAAATATTTCTCTGACTGATGCTCTTGAAAAAATAAAAAGCGAAAATAGGGAGCTTAAAATTACTCCAATGGCACAAGATTGAATTTCAGATTTCTTAAATGTTATTCATGGTATTAAAAAAAATTTAATCTGAATAAAACCAGCGGAAGTTATCGAAAACATTATAAAAAAAATAAAATATAGAGAATATTTACTCAAAGAAGAATGATCTGAGGCATCGGCAGATGAAAAATATGAAAATATATGACAGCTTATCAATATGGCCGAAAAATATATTGAAACCTGAGAAGATACACTCAGACAGTTCATGGAAGAAGTGTCATTGCTTACAGATATTAAAGAAAATGATCAATGAGAGATAGATGCAGTGAAATTGATGACAGTACATTCTAGCAAATGATTAGAATTCCCAATCGTTTTTGTCGCTGGATTAGAAGATAATATTTTCCCATTATCAAATGCTATGATAGAACCAAAATTACTTGAAGAAGAAAGAAGATTGATGTATGTCGCTGTCACTAGAGCCAAAGATGGGTTATTTCTTTCACATGCACATAGCAGAATGACACGATGACAGACCAAAATGAATCCACCAAGCAGATTTCTAGATGAAATCCCAGCAGATTTATTGAAAAGATATGATCTTAGTAATACAATAGATACTCAATCAAAATATAATGTCGATGAATGAGATATTGTAAAACATAAATTATTCTGAACTTGATATGTCCTTGAGATACGAAACAATCTCGCAATAGTAAAATTCCACAATCCAAAATACGGAGTCAGAAAAATAGAAATGAGATTTTTAGAAGTAATATAAATTTTTTAATGATCGATAAAAAATTAATCTATGCAATTATCTGAGCATCCAACAATCAAGAAAAATATTGATTTAAGGTTTTTCAAGATTTATTAAATGCTTGATATCAAGTCATTCCTATCAATCCAAACGAAAAAGAAATTCTGTGAAAAAAATGTTACAAAAAATTATCTGAATGTCAGTCAAATATAGACGTTGTAATTTTTGTTACTCAGCCACAAGTTAGCTTAGAAGTTCTAAAAGAAGTAAATGAATTAAAAATCAAAAATGCTCGATTTCAACCATGAAGCGAGAGTCCAGACGCCATAAATTTTTGTAAACTTAATTGAATTAATTATACAGTTAACGCCTGTATCATGATAGAAAAATCAAAAAATAAAAATTTTCAAAAAGGGGGTCACTAAAAGAGAGGTTTTTTTACTAAATTAAATAGGACTTATACAATATAAATTATTAAGTTGAAAAATATTTTGATATGATTACATATTTTAATACCTTTTTATTCTTAATAAGATAAAAAATGACACAAGAAAGACAATGATTTTACAAAAGCAATGAATATTCTAGACCTGTTAAAAAATGAGTTTCTTATTGAACTCTTATAATAGTCATTATAACCACATTTGTACTAGCATTAATAATATATAAAAACATTTGAAAAATATCTGAAATGTTTGGCGGGAATATCGATATCCAACAGTCTACATGATTAAAAATCTGAAAAACCATTTCCGTGTCTTGAGAAATAACTCCTGACGGAGATTATATAACTCACACACACAAATTAAATACTCTAAAATATGGCATTCTTTGAATTAAAAGTAGAAGCATAGATCTTAATCAATATCAATGAAATATTCTTATTCAATGAATAGTTGAAAAACAACAAGACTGATTATTCATTATCGAGGTAAATAACGTATCATGATCAGTTTTAGATGATTCTTTAGCCGATAGTTGATTAGTCCAAGATATATCACCCAATTGACAATATCTATCTAATGCATGAATATATTTTCCAGTAGAATTTGGAGATAAATATAGTTTATTAAATAATGGCGAATACTGAGAAGTTCAAGTACAAAATCTGATTACTAATGAAATTATCAAAATTTCATATTTCCAATGTAAAAAATCTGATCCAAACAAAGATTGTGCTCAATTACAAAAAAATTTCCAAGCCACAGCGGAAAGGACACTAGTGAACTCAAATTGAGATAAATTTTATAAACTTGAATGAGTAAATTCACGATTTTCTACAAATAGCAATTTATTTTGATATTTTATAAATGACGCTCCTGAATGAGAGGTATCAAGTCTAATACAAAAAATTGTTTTTCCAAGCAAGAAATATGTAGAAACAAACGTTATACCTAAAGCCACTAAAATCTGTTCAGATTGAGAAGAATCTTTGACACAAGTGCAAAACAATTCTCTTGTAATGACCGAGAATGGGTTAGCCGTTCAGATAAATTGAAGAATAGCGAGTGGCACTGCACAATGTAAAATAGTTATCGATCCATCATCTCCTGATTTATGAATTAAATTAAGTTTCACTTATAATATTGATAAAACAACGGTAACAAATAATACGACAAATCAGACTTCTAATTCAGCTTGAAATTTAAATTTTAATGTTAAACAATTTCCTATCAACCTAGAAAAAACCATGGATTTTAAATCTTCAAGATGATTTACTATAACTTTCCCATCAAGGAATATTTCATATTCTTCAGTCAACGTAGATGAGGATCTTGGAATGGTGTGAGTTCATTGCAGTTCACAGATGAATATAGTATCCTATGCCAACAAAGATATGGTCGAACTTACACCAGCAGTAAAAATCTATGAGTGTACACTAAAAAAATGATTTAATTCTACATCCAACATATATCTTTGGAAAACAAATACAGACGCTAGCAAAAATTTCATTATAGAAATTGTTGATCCAACATGGAAAGATTTTGCTACTAATATCACAATCCAATAATTTAAAAACTAAAATAGACAAAAAAAACCTGACACTCATCAGGTCTGCTTCGTCTTTAGCAGAGTTTTTCTATAAAAAACTTTATCAATGTTTATCTAATTACTTTTTAGTGCTTCAATTTTATTTATATAAACTCACTTAGGATTCGCTCCAATTATAGAATCTACTGGCTTACCATCTTTCATGATAAACACAGCTGGTATTGAACTCACTTGGAATACTCATGCGATTTCATTGTTTTCATCAACATTTACTTTTGCAATTTTCACGTCTTTTCATTCATAATCATTTGATAATTCTTCCATAATAGGGCCCAACATTCTACAAGGGCCACACCATTCAGCCCAAAAATCCAAAATAACGATTCATTTATAATCGAGAACTTCTGTTTTGAATTGTTCTTGTCAATTAACATGTATTACACTCATTTATTTTATTTAAAATTTAAAACTTATCATTTCTAATTTATCATTTCTAAATACTTCTCTACCTCTATTGCCGCCATACATCAAGTTCATGCAGAAGTGATTGCTTGCCTATATTTTTTGTCTGCAACATCTCCAGCTGCGAAAACACCAGGGACACTAGTCTGTGTATGTACAGCATTAAAATGTGTTAAAACATACCCTACTTCGTCCAATTTAATTTGTCCTTCCAGAAAATCAGTATTTGGTTTATGTCATATTGCATAGAATAATCATGAACATTCAACCAAATTCTCTTTTCATGTTTTATTATTAATGACTTTCACACCAGTCACAAAATTATTTCAAACAATTTCTTTAGCTTCTGTATTTCGCAAAAATTCAATTTTATTGTTTTTTTTAGATTTATTTTGCATTATTTTAGAAGCTCTAAGAACATCTCTCCTGACTAGAACAATAACTTTTGATGCAAAATGCGTCAAATGAATGGCTTCTTCCATTGCGACATCACCACCTCACACGATAACAATTGATTTTCAGCGAAATATAGGTAATCCACCATCACAAATAGCACAAGCAGAAACTCATTTTCATCGATATTTTTCTTCACCTGGAATTCACATACGTTTTGCTATCGCTCAAGTAGCAATGATCAAAGATTTAGTTTCAATAATATCTGTTCAAACAAAAACTTTAAAAGGTTTCGAAGATAAATCTATCTTATCAACAGTTTTAGTTTCTATTCTTACTCATGAATTTAGCACTTGTTGTCTCATATTACCCATTAATTGTATCCCGTCTATTCATTTTGGGAATCCAGGAAAATTTTCAATCACATTTGTTGTGGTTAATTGTCATCACGCAGCTATCCCTCAAGCCATAAATCACTCAAACATCAAGGGGCTCAAATTGGCTCTTCAAGTATATATAGCAGCCGTATGTCCTGCGGGACCAGATCAAATAATTACCACATTTTCCATAATAAACGATGAAACGATAAAACAACGAAAAAATAAAACATTTATTTCAATTTTTAATTTCTAATTACTAATATTCCAATTCCCCAATTCCCTAATTCCTTAATTCCCCAATTTCATTTAACTTTTTAACTTTTTTTCCTCTTTTTTCAATCAGATTAGATATAAATTATAAACCAAATTTCGGAAAAAATCAGATAATTTAGACTGTATAACATTTTAAGAAAATGTAAAATATTCACTTAGGCCTAAAACTTTTGACAATAAATCTGATTTCATTATATTCAACTCATCATTCCTAATATCTAATTTATCATTTATCATTTTCTATGAAGGTTGTCTATCCCAAAAATATCAAAAAATGACTTTTAGCCTGACTTACATTTCAAATTGGGCCGATATCTATTTCTATAATTCAGCTTTTCATTATAGCTTTAGGTGTCGCTGCAGCATTAGCAGTTTTTAATTATGTAGCAAAAGCTTGATCCAAGATATGATGAGTTTTTTTCGCAGTTGTAATAATAATAATCACCATTGTCATAGCATTTTTCAAAATATCAGAGCTTACATTAATCCCATTTATTGCTAAAATGCTTAGAAACAATCTTTTCGATACAAGGAAAAAATATCAAAATAACTATACCAAAAACAATCCAGTTGATATTCTCATCAAAGAGTCAAAATCTGATGAAGAAAAGAAGATAATAGAGCAAAAAGATAATAAATTAGACGAAGAAATCCTCAAAAAAATAAAAAAAGGATGACTCATGTCATGATAGTTTAGCTTCATGCTAAATGCTAAATGCTTTATGTCAATCTCCCAATTCCTAATTCCTTAATTCTCTTATTCTCAATTTTCTAGCGTTCTAATTATCAATTCTCTTTTCTAAATTTTAAATTCTAAATTCTAAATTTTTTAAAATGTTTATCCATTCTAAATTCTGAATCCTAATAAGCTTATTTTTTTTAATTCTTATGATTTTCTTATATTTTCTAAACTTCAAGCCAAAATTCGTAGCACCCAAAAGATATTTTAATTCTAGTAAATATTTTTTTTACAAAACGGTTATTTTCTTATTGTTAGTCACCGTTATATTGTTACCTCTAAATTTATGATTACTTGCAAATAAAAAAGTAAACACTGAGAAAAATATTCCAATTCAAATAATTCTAGACGTTTCTCTCTCCATGTCTGCCAACGACATCTCACCAAGTAGGTTTGATGCAGCTAAATCAGCATTATTGAATTTGATAGAAAAACTCGAATGATACAACATTTCTTTAATAACATTTTCTTGAGTCCCTATTGTTTATTTGCCGTTTTCACAAGACACTAAAGCAATTTTATCTAAGTTATGAAAAACAAATCTTGGTGATTTTCCACCAGTCACAGATTTTCTTGGGACAGCAATTGGTGATGCGTTACTTCTATCAGTAAGTAATTTTGAAAAAATAAAAACAGAAAAAAACTGATTAATAATTCTAATTACAGACTGAGACTCTAATAAATGATACAATCCTCTACAGGTAATGAATATTTTACAAAAAAGGCAAATCTCTGTTTTTTCTTTGTGAGTTGGTCAACAAGATTTTCTAATTTGATACGACACACGAAACCAAGCAATCACGACAGACATTAACATTCCATTACTTCAAACTATCGCAAAAAATACTTGATGAGAATTTTATAGAATCCTAGAAAGTGAAAATTTTGATGAATTCTTTCAAAAACTTTCTCAGAAGATTAAATCACAAGAAAAACAAACGATAGAAAATAAATATTTATATTTAAATGATTATTTGCTACGACTAATCTTAGCCGCTTGTATTTGCTTAATTTATATAAAAATTAAATCCGCAAAAAAATCTGATTAATATAATTTTTTTTCTCAATATTTATTTTATGATATTTCTGTAAGGGACGGTCGCGACCGTCCCCTACTAGATTAAGCCCTTTGCCACAATGAAAAAAAACGAAGTATAACGAAGCCTACCTGCCAGTAGGCAGGTCCCGCAACGGCAGGGTGACTCTGCGAAGCAATTTAAATTAAATATTGAAAAATCAAAGCATTTAGATAATTACTAACTAATCGTTTATTCATAAAAAAACTAAAATAATGTCTTTTCTATCAAGATTATTTTGACCAAGTGTCTACCCAATGAATATTATCCGAATAAATAAAAAAAATATTTTAGCTAATTTTGATTATTTACAATCCTTGCAGCCAGAGGCAGCCATTTTCCCAGTATTGAAATCAAATGCTTATTGACATTGACTCAAACAAATTACTAAAATTCTAAATAGAACCGAAGCTGAGTATCTTATCGTCGATAGTTATCCAGAATATTTAATTGTAAAAAAATATTCCCGTAAACCAATATTGCTCTTGTGAGAAACTCTACTAGAAAATTACAGAAATTTTGATTTCAAAAAAGTGACTTTCTGTGTCTACAATTTACATACACTCAAATATTTGTGAGAAACTGAAAAAGATATCAAAATCCATATATTTTTGAATACTTGAATGAATAGAGAATGAATAGACGAAGAAAATCTGACTAAATTTTTGGACTTACTGAAACACTTACCAAATATACAAGTGACTTGAATTATGTCACATCTACACAGTGCAGACGAATATTGAACAGATTCTATCACTAGGCAATCAGAACTTTTCAAAAAGATGTACTACGAAGTTCTCAAATATTGACACGCTCCCCTGCGGAGACATATTGGCAATACAGCTTGATTGTTGAAAATTAAGGATGACTTTTTCAACGCTTACAGACCATGATTATGACTTTATGGATATAATCCTTTGGCGTCCAGCGACACAGAATCCAAAATATGAAATAAATTAAAACCAGCCCTTTCAATCACATCTAGAATCGTAGGATTACACAATGTTGGCTATAATGAATGAGTAAGTTACAACCTTACATGGAAAAATTACGACACAACTCAACGTATTGCCGTAGTTCCATTTGGATATGCAGAATGACTTTCTAGGAATACTTCAGATAAGATATATTTTAGAATTTGAAGAAAATATTTTAGACAAGTTTGAACAATTTGTATGAATTTATGCTCTTGTCAAATTGATCATAGTACGAAAATATGAGATGAAATAGAGATCATTAGCGAAAGTTCTGAGTCCAAGAATTCAATGAAAAATTTAGCAGATCAAAGCCAAACAATAGTTTATGAAAATCTAGTCAGGTTAGACAAAAACATTAGAAGAGAAACAATTTAGTTTTTAGTTTTTAGTTCTTAGTCTTTAGTTCTTAGCTTTTTGTTCTGAGTAAAACATTTTCTAATTAATAACTATCGACTAAAGACTATCGACTAATGACTAATCCCTGTACCATTTTTTAAAAAATTTATATTGTTGCAAAAGATGCTGATAAATATCTATTAGTATTCTTTTTATTTTATCAATAATCTTAGATCATGGTTCTCACATATAAGATCATCATATTACAAAATTTATCAATCGTTTATTTAGTTTTTTTTCAAAATCTTCCAACATTCTATTAATATCAAGTAAACTAACTGTTATTTACAAAAAAGCTTGTATTTATCAAGTCAAAAAGCTATAAAAAAAATATAAAAAAATTTATATCAATACATTTTGATGCATAAATGAAAAACTCAAAGATTGTAATCATATTTTCTTTTCTGATTTTAATCACTTCGTGTTCTCAGGCACAAAGTATCTCTTGATGCCAGGAAAAAACTTTTACTGTAACGGCATATTATTCTCCCAAATCATGACAAGTTTTTTATTATAAACCAAGTTTAAATGATGAAGTCATTCTCAATGGAGAAGGAAAGATTGGCGCTTCCTGAAAAGAAGTTTTTAATGGAATGTTAGCTTGACCAAGTTCATATCAATTTTGATCAATAGTTTATCTGAAATGATTTTGATTTGGTGAGATTGCAGATAGATGATGAGCTATCGTTCAATCCGGCGAAAGATGACAAATCTATGATCGCATAGATATTCGAATGTGAGATTGAGAATCCTGACTTACTAGAGCTCTAACATTTGGTAAAAAAAACATCAAATGATTTATTTGTTTACCTTGAACTCAATGAATTGAGAAAATAAATATATGAATAAATTTTGACGCAGTACCAATATTCAAAAACTTCTTTGATATATCCTTACGAATACAACAATTACAACCAGGAAGAAATGATATACGAACACGAACATTACAAAAATATCTAATTAAATTAGGATATTTAGATTTCAAATATCAGAATTGAATTTATGATTTTCATACCACAAAAGCATTATGTAATTATCAAATAAAAAGAAAAATCGTTTCTAAATCAAATCCAGACTGTTGAAAATTTGGGAAAAAAACAAGATATATCATGAAACAAGAAGTTAGTAATAAGTTTTTATTGCCAGACAATTTGCGAGAAACCACAACATTCGATGATATCATTTCTCAAGCCATTAGCTACAATAAGATTAACAATACATGAAATTCCTTAATTCCTAACCTGCCTGCCGGTAGGCAAGGTTCCAAATTCCTAATTCCTAATTTATTTTTATTCTATAGATCTTATAAAAAATGAGACCAAAATGGAGAGATCAAAACATTACAAAAATTTTTACAATGACAATGAGTTTATAGTGGTAAAATAGATGGATTTTATAACAAAAAAACTATGGATTCGGTATATGATTTTCAAAAAAAATACTGACTTATAAGTACGGGCGATTCATTGGCTTTACGTTGATATCTTGGTCCCAAGACAAGAGAGAAAATAAACGAACTGACAACTAAATAGAAATTTTTATGTTAAATTACTAAAGACTATTGACTAAGGACTACTGACTAATTTTGTTCCATAATGAGTCACTAAATAATATTTTCAGCTACCAACAGCAACCCCAAGTCAGATTAAATTAAATTTTTTCATTATTATACCGTTATAATGAGGACGGTATCATTTCCATTTCTCACTCATAAAAAAATTAAAGGTCGATTTTATCGATTTTGTAAGACTATCTGTACAATCTGCTTTTTTACATTTTTGATATCACCACCCTATACTCTCAGAAAAATTAGTTGAAGAGCCAACAAAATAAACTCACAAATTATTAAACCAATTTTGCATACTAACATAATTATAATATCAATCTTTGGCTAATCTTTTGTGTGTCGTTTTGTTTTGTGATAGTAAATAGTCAGCCCATTTTTGAGCGGTTTTATCAAGATTTAAACTTCAGGTATATGGATTGAGTCACAAACTTTTTCTCTCATTATTATGTCGATCTATCCAAGTATTTTTAATTTTAACAAAATCAACATTTCCCGATGTATAATCCCCCGCTCGCACAAAGGTTGGCAAGATTACAATTATGATAAAAAATAAATATTTAAACATAAATCTAGAATTATTTAAAATAAAAAAAATCTGATTTATAATAATAGTTATAAAACTTATTTCAAGAAGTAATCTAATTCATTTTTCACCAACTATTGACTAATAGCTAACTACTAATGTAGATTTTCCATTTGAATTTATGTGATTTTTCATTAAATAAACGAGAATAGTTAACAATTTATCAATAAAAAATCACTATGATAAATTACATTTCCAGTTCTATCCACAATTATCTGGCATGATGATTACCTATGTCACCAATTCTTATAGTTTTAATAGTGGGTTGTATAATGCAACTTCTCAAAGTCATCACAGATTCCATAAAATACAAACGTTTTTTTCGATGAAACATTCTCTCCTCTTGATGATTCCCTTCATTTCATAGTTGATTAGCCAGTAGTGTTACCACATTGGTTTTATTGAAGAGCGGCTTCGGAAGCATAGAATTTGCTGTAGCTTTTGCTTTTGCTGTTCTGTTTGCTTATGATGCCATGAACCTTAGATATGAAGCTTGATTACATGCTCATTATATAAACGATCTAAGATATGAATTACAGGATGTTCTTATAAAAAAAGAACATTCCATATTAAAAGAAAGAATTTGACATCTGCCATTAGAAGTTCTTTGATGAATTATTCTTTGAACATTATTAACATTTATTTTTTATTATCTATTTTTCTTAAAATAGATCATATTTTAAAAATTTGAAATAATAAAAAAAAATTATGATAAAATTAGTAAAACAAAGACCTTTCCAAAAGACCAGGAGATATGAGGAGCGTCCAAACCATGACAGAGGCAAATCTAAATCTTGAAAATTAATTTTTATTAAAATCATTTGGATATCTTTTTTTGTTTTTGCATTTATCTATTGAGGATTTTTATTATTTAAAAACACAATTTTCTCACCACAATATATCATCAAAAAAATACATTATAATTCTTGAGATATTTCACGATACGACTGACCATATTTTTACAAGGCTATTACTTATCAACTGAAATGAGAGAATTACCGTATCGCTAAATTAAATAGATCCAGCATTGTCAAACAAATACAGACACAATTCCCTATTTTATCAAATTTAGTCATAGAATACACAAATCCAAACACAGTCGATGTTAAAATAGATTTTCATAAGCCCCAACTAATTATAAAAAATCAGAATCTTGAGTTTTGAGTTTATAATTCATATATTTTTCCAATATATTCTTGAAATCAAATTTGAAAATGAGCCAGACTTATAGATTTACCTGATTATCTTAGTTGATTAAACGGCCTATCATGATTCTTTTTCCAACAGACACCCAATGATTTTTTTCAACAAATAGAGTTAATATATCAATGATTCCCCAAAATGGACCGTATAGAATATGTCCCATGATGACAAAGAACTATCATTTATCTTGGCAATAAAAAAATTTATATCAACAATCTATGAGACATCCCACAGCAGATAAAGAATTTTGAATTATTGAAAAAATATTATTCTGATTATGGCCTTTTGAAAGAAATCGATCTTGGAAGTATAGAAAAAGATAAGATTATAGTGAAAAAATAATTTATTCTGATTTTATACACGGTTGCTTTCGAAAACTGTAATTGCTTTATTTCATTTGCAATAACAGATTCTCAAGTCACCGGTATAATTCAATTATCCAAAAAAATTACGTTTAACTAATTTTTTGGGCAGTTGAATATAAATTTATGAATTTTTCTCTAGTAATCTTTGCTATTTTTTTTCTATCAAATTTATGCGACTCAAATTTTTTAAATCAAGAAATCAATGTATTCATATCTTTTCTATCTACTAAAATTCAAGAGTCCTCATGGACTAATTCAGGCGTCGCTCCACCATCATATCCAAACACAGGGACTCACAAAAGCAGAGCTTGCAAAGTAGCAATTCCAAAGCTTTCTTTAGTTAAATTTATAAGTCATTTAGCGTTTTTCAATATTTTAATCTGTTCATTGACATCATCAATCCATCAAACAAAAACGATATTTGCTTTCGCAATAGATTTTAGATAATTTTCATCAGGACCACTTCACATAACAATCAACGGTAATCAGGTTTTATTAAATAAATGAATAACCTTATCTGTTTCTCTTATAAAATTTACCAGTCTACCAGTATAGACATAATAGTCCAAGTGTTCATTTGCAATTCATGAATCAAAAAATTCCTTTCAAATTTTGGGGTATTGGACCTTCGATTCTAATCAATATATTTTTTTCACTAATTTCTGTGTGTATTTACTATTACAATATATTTCATCGAATTTTTTAAATTTCAAATCCCATTTTCTCAATCTAGGAGCTATAAATTGGAACAAATTTAACTTAATTCATTTTAGTTTTGATATATATTCATCATAATTATCTCGGATATATTGCATCGGTGAATGAATATATAATTTTTTATAAACATTATCGACAGAAATATTTTTAGCTACAGCAAAAGATGAAATCACAATTTTATTTGGCTTGAATTTTCTTATTTTTCTAGATAGGATTTTCATTAAACAAGGGTAGAAAAATATCAAATTACGATAGTCCAAAAGCCAAGATAGCAATAAAACTTTATTTTTAGAAAAATACAAAAAAAGCTGATTCAATCGACCAGGTAAAGCTGTTACAATTTTGATTTTTCTATTTTCGATATCTAACTGTTTCCTATCAGAAAAAAGTGTGAATATTTTTAATTCATAACTCATAATTCATAATTCATAATTATTTTTAACTTCTTCTTTTATCAAATCCTCCAGAACCATTAACGCGCCTCCAGGTAATATTCGACAATGAGCAAAGGCAATCTTCATAATTACACAAACAAATAAAATCTATATTGAATTTAAACAACTCCACAACGTTTTCAACTATTTTTGGAATTGTATTGAAAAGAGGCACCAAAACATTATTAAATTAGAAATCATTTTTTTAGTATTTGAAATAATATTTATGGAGCCCGAAGATAAAAAAGTTTTTAAAAATAATATTATCAAATTCATCATTTGATGTATTTTATTGTGATTCTCATTCTATTATATTCAATGACATCCAGCAGAAAAGGTTTCAATTTTTTCATGATTCGAAGTTTTGCGACAAAGGATAGCAGTTTATGTTCATGAAGTAACAAATACAAATTCTGAGGCACTTAAGAAAAAATATGATTACGAAAAAACTTATGAAGAATTAATCCAAATGGCAAAGAACAATTCTTGTGCAAGTTCAAATATCCTTACTCAACTTAATGAGACATATCTGGAGCTTAGAAAAGAGAAACTTAATTGATTAGATGATTATTTACCATGATATATTCGTAAAGCTAGCGAATATAAAACTATGATAGACAACTGCAAATAATATTTTCTAAAATTTTAATTTTATCACCAGCAATTTCATCTAACGTTTGACCCTGACTGGACATCAGTTTATTGTCAGATTACTATTTTATCTTACTTAAATCACCGTTAAGCTCTACTGGTTGCATAGCCTTGATTTCATCTATATACATCATATCAGGAATTCCATTAAGTAAGAATATTTTTTTATGAAAAATATGTGCAAATCCCATTTCAAGGAAAGCACCTCCGCCAATATAATTTTTGATATTATGTTTCCCAAAGTTAGCAATTAATAACGCATCAGAATTTTTAATAAACTCACAATAATTTCTTATTGCATCATTTTTTATGGTCCTTTCAGAAAAATCACTATTTTCTTTTTCTTTTTTAATTTCTTTTGCAGTAATTTCACCTCTTAATATTCTCTCTGATGTTGGTGGGATAATTACATCAAAACCAAGAACTTTTAAGTCATCTGATAGTTTTTTAATCTCATGTGCGAAGTCTACACTTCAAGAAATAACGATTTTCATCAAAATATAATTACGATATAAAATGTAAATAAATAATATTCGACAACTCCACACTATCTGCAATGCCTACCTACCAATTCCTAAGTCCTAAGACCTAAATTCTAAGTACTAATTCCTATCCAATAAATGGAATTTTCACATTCCAAAATCTGACTAAATCTTTGAGTATTATATAAACACCAAATCACATAAGTAAAATAAAGAAAATCAGATTGATATATGATTCTATTACAAAATATTTTTCTGGTTTAAGTTTCCCAAGTCACTGTATCAATACCCCCAAAAGCCTTCCTCCATCCAATGCAGGAATAGGTAAAACATTGAAAACAGCAAGTGCCAACGATATCATACCAGCGAAAGCTAGGAACAATTTCCATCCTCCTTCATTATAAAGCATTTCACCAATCTTCACTGCTCCGACAGGTCATGTCATTCTGTTTAATTCTTTTTTTATTTTAACTCAATTGAAAGAAATAAGTGATTTTCCAAGAATTCCCAAAACATTGAATGTCAGTCTTGTTTGAGCCGATATTTCTTGCAGAGAGATCAACATAGCTTTAGGAACAGAGAATTTAATCATATTATTTTGAAATATTTCCAATTCTGAAATACCAGTTATCCCATAAGCAATTCACATTTCACAATTAGCAGATCCACATATTCAAGATAGTCTTAATTTTTTTCATTTTCTAACAATCGCAATATCAAGCTTTCAAGTATTTTCTTTGAGAACACTATCTATATTTCGAACATTAATGTTTACTTTGTTAATGGATTTCAAAACATCTCAAGTCCTCATACCTATTTTACTAGCAACACTTCATGTCTCGATATCTTCTACACTAACAGGCAAAAGTTGCATTTTATTTTTCATTTCTTCAGTTATATATCATTTTTCATAGAGAAATTTCTTAGTGGGGAAAAAGTAACTATTGCTCTTAGAATGAACTACATTTTCAGAAGCTATAGAAATAGGTTTCGTTCATAGAGCAAAAACGATAGTAAAAAGTATCCACGCTAGTACAAAGTTTGAAAAAACACCAGCGAGAAGGATTATTATTTTTCTTCGTAATTTAGCTTTGATAAAACTATCTTTAGCTTTAAAATCTTCTTCCTTATCTGGATCTTCTCATTTAAGTCTTACAAATCCACCAAGTGGAATTCGATTGAGGCTGTATTCTGTGCCAGATTTATCTTTCCATAAATTACAAACTTTGGGCGGTATTCAAATCCCGAATTCCAAAACTTTCACACCGCTCCTTTTGGCAGATATGAAATGCCCCAATTCATGGATTAGGACTAACAGCATAAACATCAAAATTCCAATTATTATCACTAACATAATTATCAAATTTTTAAAAAAAACTAAAATAAGACGCAGAAAATTTCTAAAATATTTTAACGTCGTTTTTATCCCGCTTTAGCGGAATAGGAATTATTTAAATTCCTATGTGATAAAAAAACATGCTGAATTCAATCTATCAAATTGGCTCGATAAAGCAACTGGATTTTTTGCATTTAAAATAATTTCCAAATCAATATATTAAACAAGCTTTATGCTAAATGCTTCAAGCTAAATGTGAAGTGAAACGGAATCCCGTCTTTAGCGGAACTAATTACCAATAAACCTATAAACTATTAACTATCAACTATAAACTAATTCATCATTCCTAATTTATCATTTCTAATTTATTTAATGTATGATTCTCATACGCATCTTAATGAACCTAAACTTTTCGCAAATCGAAAAGATTATTTACAAAAATTTATAGAATCTGGCTGAAAATGACTTATAAACTCATGAGCAAGTCAAGAATATAATCTCAATTGAATCGAAATTACTAAAAATTTCAAACAGACGAATGATTTTTTTTTAAAGTCTACATTATGATTCCATCCGTTAGAAATAGTGTATTGAGACATAAATGAAGCGAATATAAGCAATGAAATGGACCAGATTAAAAAATTATATTTAGAGAACCAAGAGGATATAGTAGCTATATGAGAATGTTGAATTGATGTACATTTTGATGAATGAAAAACTTTAAATTTACAAAAAAAATTATTCTGACTTCATTGTGATCTTGCACAAGAATTGAATCTGCCAATAATTGTACATTCTAGAGACGAATTAAATGAAACTTTGGATGTTTTAAAAAACTATAAAAATCTGACTATCTATTTTCACTGTCGATCATATTGACCCCAAGACATTAAATTCCTGCAAGATAATTATCCAAAATTATTTGTTGGTTTTTGCGGAAATATTACTTACAAAAAATCACAAAATCTATTGGATAGTATAAAAATGCTAGATATTTCTAAATTATTGTTAGAAACAGACGCCCCAGATCTCGCACCACAAGAAGTTAGATGAACAACCAATCATCCAGCGAATGTGGTTTATATTTACAATTTTGTAGCTAAGTATTTAAATATGGATTTACAAGAATTATCAGATCAAATAGAAAAAAACTTTCTCAATCTTTATAATAAAATAACTAAAGATTAATGAAATGTAATTTCGAAGTATCGTTTTTTCAATCCATAAAGAAATTATTATAATTTTGTCATTGCATTAAGTTTACAGGAAGCTTAAAAAGATAAACAGAGTTCTCAAGAGCCAAATAATCAATTATTTTTTTTATCTCATCATCCAAATCAAGAAAATCAGAAATAATAACGATGCCACGTCTTTTTTTAATTTTCCTCATTTCATGTAAAAAATATACTATTCAACTCTGATATTCTCTATTAGTCTTTTTTATAATTTTTCACATTTCTTGCATGAATTTATGCGCTTTCAAAAAATCTTTTCAAACAAATAAATTCTGAATCTTCTCTCAGATAGGATAATAAATGCTTAGAAACACTCAATTTTTTTGAGAATAAGAAATCATTTCTTCAAACAGATCAGAGACTAGTGCCAAATTAGTTTTCCAATTATAATTAATATCCAAGAATACGTCCAGATTTATCTCTTTTTCCTCTTGAAAAAGATTGGTATACAACTGGCCATGTTTCGCACTAATTTTCCAATTAATACTTTTCATCGAATCTCATGGAGAATATTTTCTAAATTCACTTTTCTCTATTCCATTTCCACTAGAAATACTTTGAAAACTAGAAAAATATTTTCAATAAATCAGCTTTTTAATTTTTATCTTAAATTTCTCTTTCATGATAATAAAGATTACAAAGGTTTCAAAGATTTTATTTGTAAGGAACGGTCGCGACCGTTCCCTACTAACGTTCTAATGTTCTAATTTCTCAATTACTTTATTTTATAATTCTTAATTGATTTTAAAATTTCCTCTTTGTCACTCCAAGGCCTTTTACCAAAATTAGTCAGTTGGATTGTCTCATGTCATTTACCAGCAAACATCACAATATCGCCAGGTTTAGCCATTTCCATAGCAAATTTAATAGCCAAGGTTCTTTCTGGAATTATAAAAAAATCCTTTCATTCAACTTTATTTTTAACATTTTCTGTTAATTGTTTCAATATAGAAAATCTATTCTCCGTATCAGGATCATCATCAGTTGCAATCATAATGTCAGAGTACTGACTAACTATCTCTCACATTATAGGTCTTTTGAGTTTATCTCTATTTCATGGCGCTCCAAAAACCGTTATCAGCCTGCCAGGTCATTTGATATCTACAAAATAAGAAAGAGTTTTTTCTAGTGCGTCCGGAGAATGTGCAAAATCCACAAAACAATCTATTCCATTGACCTGTAAATGTTCCATTCTTCATACAACAGGATCGAAATTCTCAATTGATTTGATAGCCAAACTCATATCTACTCATATTTCCAAAGCAACCCCCAAAGCAGTCAGAATATTATAAACATTAAATTTTCATAATAATTTAGTTTTTACCTCATAGGTTTTTCACAAATAAGAAAATTTAAAATGAGTTCATGTTAGGGATTGATAGATTTCCTCTGCCTTCAAATTGGAAGAACTTACTATACTAAAACCTAGCTTTTTATCGAAATTCATCTCATCAAACCATTTTCTACCAATTTTATCATCCATTGGGAAAATTGCATATTTATTTGATTTTTTGCTGTTCATAACGTATTTAAAAAGTCCTTCTTTTGCTTGGATATACTTATCTCGCGTTCAATGATAATCCAGATGATCATGAGTGATATTAGTCAAAACTGCAAAATCGAATTGAATTCATTCAAATCTATATTGATTAAGTCAATGAGATGAGGTTTCTAATACAGCAATCTTACAACCAGAACCTTTTGCCATTGCAAGAATTGATTGTAAATCATAAATATCCAATGATGTCATTTTTTTCTCATTCGGAATATTTCTGTTAACTATTTTGATATTAGCAGTACTAACCATGACTGTTTTGGCGACATTATCATTGAGTATTTTGTGGATTAAGTTTACTACTGTTGTCTTACCATTAGTTCAAGTTACACCAATAACGAAGAAATGTTTTGATGGATAGCCATAAAGCAAATTAGCAATCTGACCATTTAATTTTTTTCGAGCTTGATAAATAAAGCTATCCTTTATAATATTATAAATTTTTTCATATCAAATTAATTTTTTTAGAAATTTTTTCATAATTCATTTAAGATAAAAACTAAATTTCTTTTTTCTTTCTTGCTTTTGCTCCTTCATTCCTAACTCATAACCTGCCTGCCGGTAGGCAAGGCTCATAATTCATAATTCTTTATAACTCGTCCTCCCACAATTGCTGCTGTCTCAGTTCTAAGAACATTTTCTCATAAGTTTTGAACTTTATAATCAATTCATTCAAGATTTCCATAATCTTTTGTTGTCAATCATCATTCAGGTCATACTAATCAACACAATTTATCAGATTTATGGCTTTTAGCTTGTGGCTTACAACTTGTAGCTTCTTTATCGAAAACGATAACTTCTACGTTATTTAAATATTTCTTGATATCAGTAGTAAATACAATATTCGGAATCGTTCGTCATCGCGACTGCTCTACTGCTTCTTTGGTAATCTTATTTAATCTTTCTTCTTTTTTTTGATTCCACTCTTTAATAACAGATCTTTCAGATGGCCAAAAAATAATTTCATTCATTCATATTTCAGTTAGCTTTTGAGTAATCAATTCTATTTTATCCCATTTATTTGGCATGCAAACTATCATTCATCTGAGTCATTCTTCTTTTGACTTACAAATTAATGTTTGGACTATTTTTCAAGTTATAATTTCATCATCTCGATTAATGATTTCAATTTCATGTCTTTTCTGACACGATAAATCTTGAATAAATATTCTATCTCATATTTTTAACCTCAAAACTTTTCTAATCTGGTCAAGAATTTCTTTATTTTCGATAAAAACCTCACTTCATTTTATTTTAAAATCCGTAACAAATAATTGCATAAATAGAATCTTAAAAGGATAAAAAGGGTTTAAAGGTCACAAGGGCCACAAAGGTTTTAAAGCTGTAAATTTCATGTCAATTTTAGATTTTTGATCCTTCATTTTAAATTATTAATTATTAATTTTTAATTTTTTTCTGTCGTCTTCCCAAAATTAACATTGCACTTATCGTATCTTCAGCAGAATTCTTCTTGAAATTTGAAACAATTTCTCACGATTGGACACTCGTATAATCTTCTTCGACAAGTTCAATTTCGATCTCCATATTTTCAATAATAAAATTCAGATTCTTAATGAATTTTTGTATTTTTTCTTGGATATCTTTTTGTCTAGCGGGTCGTCAGATTATTATTCTGTTAACATTATGCCTATTTATAATATCAGAAATATTGAAATAAATCATTTGATCGTTCAATAGATATCATATCGGCAAGATAACTTCGCTCTTATCCAATACATAAGCCAATCAAATATATTTACTTCATCGGTCAATTCCTAACGCCGATTTTTGTTTACGGTGATTCTGAAACATGATTTGGTTATAAAATATAAATCCGTTAATTATTATTTTTTAATTGTTAATTATTAGTTATTAATAGGATTAATTAAATAATTTGGTTTTACTTGAAAACTAGTTTTAATTTTAAAATCTTTAATGTACAAATTTATCTTTTTTCATCCATACTTTATTATTATCGAATTTTCTTTACATGTAAATGAAAGCATTCTTTTGTTATTCAATCGATAATCTCACGCGACATAATCATAAAAGCAATTATCGACCTTCTTGGTTTCCTTCAAATCTACGACATCATATTTATTAAGTTTAAAATCATATTTCCGCACATTATTTTTCTGTCATATATAAATGATACCATGTCTAGGTAAAAATCATTTCTCAAATAAATATTTATAAAGATCAACTTTAGTCTGATTATAAATTTTTATCTTATTACTATAAAGTTTGTTGAGTAAATTGATACAAAGCGTCCCAACTCTAAGATTTGTAAATCAGCCAGGTCAATTAAGCAGAAAAATTTGTGTAATGGAATTTTTTTTGTTCCAACTTACAAGTTCTCTTCATAAAGTATCTTCTATTCCATTGCGATCAAGATATTTGTTCTTATTTCAATCACTTATATGTACCTTATCAGAAGATATATTCACAAATAACATCATATTTAATAAGCGATAAATAAGTCAATACAAAGCATTAGATAAATTCAATAATCAATCAAACAATTTACCACTAAATAAGCTTATTTAATGATCTTTCCATACCTTACATAATTTCCAGCTTTTTGCAAGTTAAGTATCATAAAAAAGCCCCTACTTCTTTGTGTTTTTGTTAATTCAGAATATAATTGTAACGTATATTAATTTAGTAATACGAAAAACAAAATTATGTCAAAAATCTTATCCAAAATTAAATCAATTTTCAAATTTTCAAGATTTACAAAAAGATTAATCTGATTCTTCTTTATTTTTGGTATTTCATCAATTCTTCTAAACTGAAACGCCTGAATGATAAACGAAGTAAATGCACAATCATCACAGATAACAAATAATGCCAGCACAAACACCACTGATAATAATTGATGAACAAGTAAAATGGATTTAATAGATATATTGGACGTACTATTAAAAATAATCTATATTTTATTATGGCCATTACTAGTTGTTGCTTGAACAGCATTAGATAATTCACTTGTTTATTGATCATTTCTACATCTTGATGCACCATTACGAAAGTTCTGGAACATTATCAAAAATTTTGCAAATTTCACATTAGGATTTCTAGTTCTGCGAGCGATTATCCAAAATGTTTTTAGTTTCGGTAGTAAATCAGAAAAGCGACAGCCACAAAAAGTCATAATCAAAACACTGATTGCATGAGTTCTTATACAAGCAAGTCGATTTCTTACAGCCGCAGTCATAGATATATCTACTATCGCAACTTATGCTATATGATGATTACCACTCAGTGTGCTAAAAAATACTGATATATGAAATCAGAAGATACTGACAACCAACAGTAATCTCAAAATGAATAAATTTTTGAATGACTTAACACCAACCTCTTGAAACAATCAAGTCAGCGATCCAGATAATTATTTTAGCGTACGATACTCCCTAAAAACAAACGACGGTACAGAAATATCACTATCAGATTGCCGAACCCAGACATGATACATTCTGTGAAGAAAAGATTGAGATTCGAAATTCAATAACTGAAAAACATTTGGTAACTGAATAAATGCTTGTGTAATATTTGGCAGTCAAATAGTAATTTTCAACGAAATGCCATGAGCAGAGACAAAGGATAGATTAACATATCCAGTCAATATAACCGATCATTTAAATTTAACAGATTGATATGATAAAGCTGAGGCCTGTAATTATATTATAAAAATAAGATGAGAAAAAACCAAAACAAAATGTGCTGACCAAATACCTAACGCACCATCTTATGGATATGGACTTGATGGTTGAAAAAAACGGTTAGATTGACAAACACAGACGGCAACATTATGAACGCTTATCGATAAATCCAAATGATTTGTCTGACCACTAGTGACTATTTATTCTTCTATGCTAAATTTTGCACAGATTTCAGATACATCTATTCAAAGATGAACATCAGCAACAATTATAGAACTTTTCGTAAAATTTTGAGTTGCTGTTGGATTATTTTTCCCATTGATTGCACTAACTCTTGTACTCATTACAAGAATAGGACTTCTTCGAATGGTAGTAGCAACATCACCATTTATTATCATGTTACATGTTTTTAAGGATCAATTATGAGAAAAATTATGAGGAGAACATTTAAAATTGAACAACATACTTAAGATCATATTCGCGCCCGTCATAACAGTTTTTGCTCTTAGCATTTCTCTAGTATTTATGAGCGTATTGATATCATGACTCAACAATAGATGAAGTGATAATTCGGCGACAGCAAATAGTCAAACTATTACAAAAAGCTTTTGATTCGATTGTACCACATGACAATCAGTACAATCTTGTAGCACAATGAATGGCAACGTAATAAATATAGAAGGGACCAATAACTTTTCACGAAGTTGAACTTTGGATTTATTCTCACGATTGATTGTAAATTTGATGGCTATATGACTTATGCGATTTATATTGTTTGCATCATTCAAATATAGCTGAAAAATATGAGAAAGTATTTGAAAGGGAGTATGAACCTTATGAGCAAATCTTTTGAAAACCGTTCCTATCGTTCCTGTTTGAGCTTGATGATCTAAGGTTTGATTGGGAACATTATTTGATGTAGGTAAAACAGTGCCAGGTAAGATAACAGAATCAATAAATAGAAAACAAGAAACAAATATAATGGAAAAAATAAATCAAATCACATGAGAATGAAAAACACAGACAACGACAGAAAAAACATGAACAAGCATACTAACACCAGATAAAGGAGAAGAACTTGCTAAAGGATTAGCGTTACCAAACGCCAATATCACTCAAGAGATCCAAAAAATAAATGAAAAGACAAATAAACAAGAAGAAAAAATAAATAATTTTACTCTTACCAACACAACAAATTTAGACAATCTATGAAAATGAATAGATAATTTAGAATGAGATAAGAAAACACAGGCGCTAGAAAATGCAGTAAATGAACTTAAAAAAGAAATAGAAGAAAAGGCCGGCAAAGAAGATATAGAGAAAATAGTTAATCAAAAAGATAATATAATAGTAACAGAATATTTGAAAGACAATCTTACAGATTGAAAAGATAATTTTGAAATAAAAACAAAAGATAATGAATTTACCATCAAAAGAGATGGGAACAAATTCAAAGTAGAAGAGAAAGAAAAGAAGAAGGAAGAAAAGAAAGATGATAATAAAAAAACCGATTAATTTATAAATAACACTTAGATGAAAAGTAATCTAATAGCAATCACAAAAAAATTATCCAATCATCGTACTATCAAAATAGTATCAGTCATTCTGATTATTTGATTTTTATTTATCCTACCGACATTTGCAGCATGACAAGATACAACAAGCAATCAAGCACTTAGTAAGATTTTACAATATCTAAATGAGTTTGTCTCATTACTTTCACGATTACGAATAGGACTAGCCATCCTAGCATGAAAACTTATGACCAACGATATGGTCTATTGATCATTTATGAATATGGATGTATATCTACGAAAAATTCGAAACATTATGAAAAATTTTGCTAATTTTATTTTAGTTTGATTGGTCCTGCGGTCAATTTTAAAAAATTTAATTTCCAAAGAAAAAGTAGCAATTCAAAAAATCATAATACAGACATTGATTGCATGAGTTCTTATACAGGCAAGTTGGTTTATTGTATGAATGGTTGTAGATGTCTCTACCATTGCAGTATCAGCCATTGCATCATTTCCTTGAACATTCATAAAAGACGACGCCACTATAAAATATGATACATCTAGAATGCCCATATTCAATTTAACACTTACAGATTGAAAGATTACCAAATACACAACATGAGAAAAAACAAATGCATGACAAACCAATGATTACATAGAAAGTATTTTACCAAAATATAATTCATTAGCCTGACCGCTATTGTTTATATGAACCTCCACACTAAGATTTCAAGATTATATGAACATGCAAGCTGATTCTACAACAAACAAAAATTTAACAATCAATTTGTTCGTCAAGGCGATTATTATTGTATTCTTTTCAATAGCACTCATTCTTATTATAATAGCAAATATTATTAGGATATGATTGTTACGATTTATCATCTCAGCAATACCGATACTTATATTAGCACGAGTATTCAAGATATGAGAGAAATCTGAATGATTTTTTAAAAATCGAGTATATGCTATCAATACCATATTCAAGCCAGTATTATTTGTTTGATTTATATCCATCATGCTTATTTTCATGATGTTGATACAAAATATGCTTGGGGATAACACAACTAATAATGAATTCAATTGAGTAAAACTTAGCACAGTATGACAGGATAGTTCAGTCATAGAAGTACAAGACATAACCAAAGCAACTATAGAAGGATCAATGTTTGCTGATACAGTTAATAAATCCAAAAACGTATTTGCTGATCTTATAATATTTGCTTTAGCTATTTTCCTTATGCGAAAATTAGTTATGCTAGCATTAAAAACATGATGATGACCTATCGATAAAGCGATGGATTCAATATGATTGAATGAGAAAAATCTAGAAAAGCTTGTGGGTAGCATACCTTTGATTCCAGTCAAATGATGAATGTTTGGGTATGATGCACTTACTTCTGCAGGGAAACAACAATTACAAAATATCTGAGCAAAGCAATGACGAGATTTGAATCCTAGATCAGGATGATTTGGTTCACTGGATTTGAAATGAAAAAAATTCTTAGAAGATAAAATACTTCCATCTGAATCACGAAAAGATTATTATGACACAGAACTTTTAAATAACACACAAAACGTGGATAAATTTAGTAGTAAGGCATTAGATATAGCTGGAAAATATGAATGATGATTCTCTCTAAATGATCCTTATCGACAAAGGAACATATCAAAGCTCTTAGAAAAACGAGCCACTGACACTGATACAGAGATTGGTCTCTTCTCATGATATTTCAAATGAAAATATGATGCTACCAAGGATTCAGCGTGGAAAGATTATCGAGGAGATAAGAATAGAAAGAAATTATACAATGTTATGATAAAAAAATGATTTACAGCCTATACTCCATCAATGACACCGATAGGTGAGAGCCTTGTGGATATGAACACCATATACAAAAAATAAAGACAACCTTTAAATACATCGAGCCTCGAATCATCTTCGAGGTTTTTTTGAAACTAGGTATATAATTAATTTTTATTCCGTGTCCTCCTTTTTTAATGTCATATCGAATGTAATGAGATATCTATTAACATTATTAAAGGGATCCCTGCCTACCGCCGTGCCTCGTAGAACTACGATGAGTAGGTAAGCCTCGATAAGCCTGCCTATCGGTCAGACAGGCTCAAGATGACAATGACTTAATCTTTCATTTTTAATCTACCAATTTCTAATTACTAATTTCCAATATTAAAAAAAATAGCCCCCACGGACATTCCATTTATTTATTATTTTTTCAATTTCCTAATTCCCCAATTCCTCAATTCCTAATTCATCATTCATAATTCCTAATTCATCATTCATAATTCCTAATTTTTATTTAAGTTCTTTCTCCCATACCATTCTATTGATCGACATTCTTGTGTTAGATGCATTACAAAATTCATCTGCCGTCAAAAGGAGGAATCATTTGATACCTTGCATTACATTGTGTAAATTATAATCGTTTTCCCATAATTTTTGATATATTTTATGTTCTCAGACCATATTTAATCAATTCTGAGACAAGTAATAAAGAACATCATGCTCTCCTTTCTCAAATTCATCAATACGTTCATACTCCAATTCATATATTTGATTGGTACTCTGTTTATCTAATAAAATTAGATATTCTTTAAGAGCATCTATATTTTGTAAAATATTTTTAAGTTTATAGAAATGTAAGTATTTTAGAAAATCACTTACCTCATCTCTAAGATATCATGCAATATCCAAGGGTTTGATTTCTTTTGTTATTTTTTCTATCAAAATATTCTTCTTTGTTTGCTGCATCATAAGATAAAAGAATAAATCTACACTAAATTACAATATATTAATAATATAAACCAAATATAAATATGCAAAGCCTTACGATAACTGTAACTGCTCGTACCGCATTAAACTTTTCAAAGTGGTGCGGTATATTTCATCAAATATATTCTGATTTTATATTTTGCTTTTAGATAATTCACAAGATGTATGTCATGAGTTACCAAAAGTACAGTATTGCCAATACGATTTGTTTCTATAAGAAGATCTCATATCTGTTCTGTATGTTCTCGATCAAGATTTCCTGTCGGTTCATCAGTTATAAGGAATTCAGGCTCATGTATAAGTGCCCTAGCAATAGCAACCTTATGTTTTTCTCATGTACTAAGAAATTTTACGGGTTTATTGATCACTTTTTCCAATCACAACTTACTAATAACATTTTTCATCTTATTGCCGATCACAACGTCTCATAAACCATAGATTTTTAATGGATATTGAATATTTTCTTTTACAGAAGCCGATTCCAATAACTTACAATCCTGGAAAACAACTCAGATTTTTCTTCTATATTTTTGTAGCTCTTGATCAGAATATTTGGAAATATCTTCATTTTTATGATAAATGGTTTTAGCTGGTGGCAAGATACTTCATATAATAAGCTTAACTAAAGTTGATTTACCGACTCAAGATTTTCACATTATTACACAAAACTCATTCTTGTATAAAGAAAAATTAAATTTATCAAAAAGTAATGCTGTACTTTCTTTATATCATCGTGTAAGGTTCCTAATATCGATTAACAAATCTTTCTGGTTTTCCATTTTGTATCAGGAGGATAAATAAACTGTATACTGAGATGCCATAAAAACTCGAATATTTCTGAGAGTTTTTAAACATCGATGTTATACCGACGACTTTAGATGCTTTAATTTCGAATGAAGTGTAGTAATTTAAGACCTGTCTGCCGTAGGCAGGTTTCTAAAGCGTTTCGGTGTAACAAAATAATTATAATTCTGAGCATCAAATATTGCAAAAAATAACTATCAGGTAAGCTCATTAAGATTGACAAAAAACGATATTATTACAAGATAGCTGAAAATAGGTCAAAATTGGTAAAAATAGTTGAAAAACAACCCGATTTACTTATTAATTTTTTAATCTTTTAATTTTTTAATTTATAAATGTTAAATTCAAAAGAAATCTTAGAAGAATTAAATCGCATTACTAATCTAATTCAGCTTGAAGAATTTTTCCAAAAATATTTATGAAAGAAATGACTTCTAAATGAAGAATTCAAAAAAATAATAAGTTTAACAGAACAAGAGAGAAAAGATTTTGGATCACAATTAACCGAAACAAAAGAGATTTTAATGAATAATTACGAGAAAAAAGAAAGAGAATTGAGCATATGAAACATAAATAAGAAGCTGAATGAAGATATTGTTGATATTTCATTAGACTGAAGATCTCTAGATCAATGAAATTTTGCTATCATAGCAAAAGTCAGAAGGAAAATAGAAGAAGTTTATCAGTCTATGTGATTTATTATTGATTATGGACATGAGGTTGTGACTAAATATGAAAATTTCCAGTCTGTTAATATTCCGCTTACTCACCCAGTAACAGAAGCCCATGACACATTTTATCTTAATGAAAAGGATAGTTTCGGTGAAAATCTAATTCTAAGAACACACAATTCCGCTCATCAGGTACAGGACATCAAAAAGTATTGAGTACCGTTGAAATTATGATCACCTTGAAGAGTTTATAGATTCGAAAACGTCGACGCCTGACACGATCTAATGTTTCAATACGCCGAATGAATGATCGTGGATAAAAATATTTCTATAGCACAATTTAAGGATACAATGCAAAAAATTCTTTCATGAATATTAGAAAAAGACATAGAAATCAGAATCAGACCGAGTTATTTCCCTTTTGTGGAACCATGATTTGAAATAGACGCGGCCTGCCCTATTTGTAACGGTTCCTGATGCCCTCTTTGTAAAAATTCATGACGAATAGAATTAGTCTGAGCGTGAATGGTTCATCCAAATGTATTAAAAAATGCATGATTAGATTCTGACCAGTGGTCATGATTTGCTCGATGAATCTGAGTCAGTAGATTGGCAGCTGTAAAATATGGGATCAAAGACATAAGATTTTTCACAAGTGGTGATCTTAGATTTACCAAAACTTTCGCATAAAAAAAGTTAGAGAGCCTGCCTGCGGTAGGCAGGTTAACGAGTTACGAGTTAACGTGTTAATAAATTTTTATTATAATTAAAAAACAATCGGACAATTTCACTGTCTGAAAATTTTTGTCCTCCTTGATAAAGCGACCGAAGGGAGTCCCGCAAGGCGGGAGAAAGGTGGCGACGAAGGAGCCGGAGGATTTGTTTTCCAAAAAAAAACGAAACAACGGCGGGGTATGTTTGCGAAGCATCAATTTTAAAAAAATGCCGAAACGCATTTTTTTTATTAATAAATTAGACGCCCCGTGGGTCGTCTCTATAATTTTTTAAATCTTTTTATTTAGCACTTAACATTCCGCATTTAGCATTGACCTTAACTCCTCAATTTTTACCCCGCCTTGCGGGGCCAAATTTCTCAACTCCTGATTTTTTTTCATTCAACATTCCTCATTCCTAATTCCTAATTTCTTTCAGCTTGCTGAATAACTTTATTCATCACTTTTACACAATCGATTGGGTACTTACCAATTGCCGTTTCTCATGATAGCATCACGTAATCAGCTCATTCAAGAACAGCATAAAAAACATCACTTACTTCCGCTCTTGTAGGAATAGGAGCATTGATCATAGATTCAAGCATTTGTGTCGCCACAACAATAGGGGTATTTTTGATTTTACATTTTTTTACAATATTCATCTGGTGCATAGGAATAGTCTCCACTGGTAATTCAGTTCCTAAATCCCCTCTTGCAACCATTATAATGTCAGAAGAGTCAATTATTTTATCAATATTATCAACTCATTCTTGATTCTCTATTTTAGAAATAATTTTAACCTCGCCTACCGGGAGGCAGGTCTGACTTCCTTTATTTTGTTTTAAAATTTCTCTAAGCTCTTTTACATCATCTGCATTTCTTGTAAAACTCAAAGCAATAAAATCGAATCATTGCTCGATAGCAAACAGAACATTCTCTTTATCTCTTGACGTAATACCTGGTAAATTATAGTGAATACCTGGCAAATTTATATGTCTTCTAGATCATACAGTGAAATTATTTAAGGCTTTCACAAGAATATAATTATCTCATTTTTCAAGAATCTCTGCTTCCAAAAGTCCAGCATCTATTTTCACTATTCATCCGACTTGAACGTCTTGAACTAATGATGGATAATCACAAAACAAAGATTTCTCATCTCTTTTGCCTTCATCTACGAAAATTTTGAAATTTTCTCAAACAGAATAATCAATTGGATTAGATAAAAATCATGTTCTAATCTCTGGTCACTCAGTATCGATTAACAATTGGAATTTTCATCAAACTTTTTTCTCTACCCTGCGAATAATTTTAATGCTTTTAACAACGGTTTCTTGATTATAATGTGGAAAATTAAACCTCAAAATTCTGACTCCATTTTCATAAAGTTCAGTTAACTTTTCTTCGTTATCTATCGCTGGTCACATAGTTACAATAATCTGCGTCATTTTTTTTATAAAGATTTAAACAATTTTTTTTCTAATTTATCATTTCTCATTTATAATTTATCATCTATTTTATAAAGTACATTTTCTTTCCCTTCAAACTTTCTAATGCTAAATTAATTCTATTTTCATCATCAGCATACATCACATAAATGATATCATTTTTTTTCACAACATCGCCAATTTTTTTGTTAAGATAAAGTCATGCATGCTCATCGACAGGCGATCATAACATTCTAGCAGTTCCATTAATAAGTTTTAAATCGATAGACCTTACTCTACCATCTCTACCAGCTTTAACTTCTTTTTTGAATTCTCATAATTTTAATTCTTCAGATTTTATGTTTGGATCCTTACCATTTTGTGCTTTGATAATTTTTTGCATTTTTTCCCAAGCTTTTCATGATTTAAGCTGTTTATAAGCCAGCTCATAAGCTTTTTTTCATTTAGCCAATCAGACTAATTCTATAATTTTGGATGACAGATAAACTGCCTTATCTTGTAAATCCATTGGTCTAAGTTCATGTTGCTGAAGCACTCTGAGAACTTCTCTGGTTTGTAATACTGGTCAAATTCATGCCCCGATTGGTTGATCAGCTTTAGTGATTTCTACATGAACTTTCATTCATAATTTTTTTCAAACATATTCATATTTTTTCTTAAGTAATTTAGCAGTTTTGATATCTGGAACTTTAGCAGTAGGACCGACTGGTATGTCAATAAGTGAATGATTGATTCACATAGCATATTTCTTAGCCATGATACTAATTATAGTTCTAGAATACGATTGCATACTAAGTGGATAGGCAACTTTGATTAATTTTTCATCTGCAGGCGCAAGATCTAATCCCCCACCCCAAACTAAGCAACAATTATTTTTCTTAACTAAGTTTTCAATCTGCTTTTTATCGAATGATATATCCATCAAAACATTTACACATTCTCATGTCGCCGCAGGAGTCGTAATAGATTTAGAAAATGTTTTGGGCATTTTGATTCCAAGCGAACTTAATAATGGTATCATTATCATAGTTGTTTCATTTCATGGTACTCATCACATACAATGTTTATCAGCCACAACTCATTTGAAATGAAGCATTTCACCAGTCTGTGCCATGGCTTTTGCCATCTGATATAATTCTTCATCACTTGATTCACGAAAAAATCATATCGCTGAAAAATATGTTACCAATGTATCAGTGAAACGATTTTCTGAAATATCTTTCATGATTGCATATATTTCCTTATAATCTAATTTTCATCATTTCAGTCATTTTTTCAAAGCATCTAATGCCTGTACAGAAGTTTGTGTAAAATGGATAGCAACAATTTCTCCAGACTGAATTCCATATTTTTCACTAACGTCTTTCATTATCCCAACCTCATGGAGATCCACATATCTGTGTGTTAGATTTACATCAAGGACTATTTCTTCTCATTTATATGTTAAGCAAACCTTATCCATATCACTTATTCAATACTCCCAAGCCTGATTTTCATTTATCAAAACAGCAAGTTCTCATCACTCTTGAATATCTATAAGTTTTGTTTTTGCATGGAATACATCTTTTTTTTGTTTTGTTTTTGTCATGTTTTTAATTTTATTTAATAATTAAATATTTTCTGGCTTTTTAATGTCTTTAATTTCTTCCCATAGCTGACTAGCAATCGCTTTCTCTCTTCATAAAGCATCAAGATCATCAAATATTCGGAATCGATCATCTATTCATAAATCTTCTAATATTTTTAAACATTTATCTTTTTCTCTGTTCTTGCAGTAAATAAATAAAGGAGGTTTATCGTTTTTATATTTTTCACTCATCGGTGTCGTTGGATCCTTATATTTAAATAAATTGATTTTTTTTTCATCCATAGCAACCAATAGTTTGGGGACAATCTCATTTTCAATTTTTTCATAAGAATTTCTTATCATAAATTTTCCATCATATTCTATATTATTAGATAAATCACGTAGCACACCACACCTATAATAGCATATCCGATAGCCATTATTTTCTCTTTTTATATATTTATTTTTGAGATATTTTTTTATTTTATTTCAAAATTCAGTAGATATTTTTTTTAATCCATTCTTCGGAATTTTTTCTTTAGTAGTAAGTGTTTCTTGCATTTTTATTTTAAATTTTAAATATTAACATATCGTAACAACAACTAAAAACTATTAATTATAAACTATTAATTTAATTCGCTTCTCTTCTTGCTGCATGTCTTATTTCTTTATTTTCTTTCTTTTCAAAAAATTCAATAGCCTGAGCCAATTCTTCGTGATCTTTAGCATACTCATGGATATCTACTCATTTTTGATAAGCTTCACATGCTTGTACTAATGCAGTTGCTCATTTTTTTGTTCCACCAGGATGTGCATGACAACCAGCTCCCATTGTTGTAATAAAATCCACATTTCACATCACATCAATAAATGGTTTAAGTAATGTTGGATTAAGTCATCACGAAATTATTGGGCAACATTTCCTCATTCATCTTCGGCTATCATCATCGATCGTTACATGATGATGGTTATCTTCCTTGACTTCTTTGATTCGATCTACATCATTTTCTGGGATAGTATTTCGTGCCTGATCAAATATATGCCCAGGAGCTACAAGTCAGAAAATATTATGTGCAGCTGTTACATCCTCCTGGGGGCTTCATGCCATTTTACCGACTCATGCAGTTCAAGTGTGAATCCCAGATGTTCAAGCCAATCTTGCGAATTTAGAAAGAACTAATACAGTGAATCAGATTGGATTTTCTGGTCTTGTATAAGCACCATGTCATGCTCTATGGAAATGTATAAACACATCAGGATATTTTCTTCTAAGTGTTTGTACTGCCATCCAACCAGCTGTTGTTCCATCGATAAGAAATGCGTAAGATCATTTTTCCATTCATGAATTTACTACCATCTGACATCTTGATATCATTGTATCATAATCAGCAGCTGAGACATTAAATGAATGAACTTTCCTGTGTCAGGTTTCTTTGACTGCCTTTGCCATAGCTTCCTTGATATGAGCCACCATTTTTTCATAAGGACAAAAATCTTGATCAGCCTGCGGTTCATCATTCTTCACAAAATCTCATCATCCAACTCGAAAATCGTAAGCCACCTCAGCATATTCAGCAGAAGTAAGTCACATCTTAGGTTTAACAATTGTTCCAAGAATTGGTCTATCGTACACGTTTAAATATTCTCTCATATCATCAAGTGTATAACTTGGTCCATCATACTGTTCTATCATTGCAGAAGGGAATCGCACATCTAGTAATTTTAACGCGTTAATTTCTTTCATTCCAAAAATATTTCATGCAATATAAGTCAAAATATTCTGAACATTTCATCATCTATCGAATAGTCTTCGTGGATAAGCTATCCAAACCAGATTTTTCTCCAAATCAACCTTGTAAACCAAAGAATTCAAAAGTCTGGAATAAGGAGTTTCTGTCTGTACTGCAAAATTTGTTCCAGTACTAGATTCAGCTGAGACTTCACAAGCCGCTTGAAGAATGTTTAATTTTCCACCAGGGATTAGATGGAAACAAGCAAGCATATAATCTCCATTTTTGGGATCTTTCAAGTCAAAATTCACATAAGCCGCCTGATGTGGATTTAAAGTTTGAATAAGTTCTTGGATTGTCATTTTTTTATATTAATGAGTTAAAATTACTTTAATTTATCATTCATCATTCCTAATTCCTAATTATTTTAAAACCGTGGATAATATTTTTTCACATATTTTTTGATATCCTGAGGTTTAATAATTCCGTATTCAGTAATTATTCAAGTGATGAATTTGGCTGGTACCATATCAAAAGCGTAATTGATAATTTCAAGTCATTTAGGTGCTTCGGGCCAAAGTTCACTACCGGCTCTTTTCTCTATTTCTACTTTATTTTCTTCATCAACTTTTGTTAAACTTCCGACAATATAAACAGGTATCCCTGCATGCCAAGCAGATAACGCGATAGCAAAACTTCAGATCTTGTTGTAAATACTACCATCCAATTTGATTGTGTCACAACCTATTAAAACCATATCAATATTTACATGTGATTCATAAAGATTATCGACAAAGAATGGTGCTGCATCATCAGTTATCATTGTATCAGGTATTCACACAGCAAGTAAATCTCTGGATGTTTTCCTTCATTGATAAAGTGGTCTTGTCTCAGTATTATAAACATGAAATTTTTTTCATTGTTTCCAAGCCATACTAAGCGCTCTGACGACTGATCAGCTATGGCAATGCGTCATGATATTGTATCAATTTTTGATCAATTTAGCTCCTATTATTGGTCTAATTTTTTCTTCTTTTTCTATTTCTTTTATATAATCTAAACATGAATCTGAAAGCCTATTCTGTAAAATTTGAATATTTATTTTTTTATTTGCTTTCAACATTCAGCATGTAGCTTGCAGCTTACTTATTCCATTAAATAGCATTGGCTCGGTAGCCCTAGCAGATCTAATTATTCCAATCGCTTTCTGAAGAAATATATTAAACTCTTTGATAGATCAGAATTTTTGTCTTTTTATTTCTTTAGATAATATAAGAATACCTGCCTTAGCGATATTAGTCGCTCACTGAATTTTGATATCCTTAATATCATTAACTACTTTTTGAATTTCTGTAAAATTATTCATTAAGAACTTTTTCAGGTAAAAGGAATATTTTCTTTTGCACATCAAATGATTGAATAAGATCAAAGAGTGATTGATAGGCATCTCTATCTCAAACACCAGAGCCCACCCTATTTACTCACATATTTCGTAAACATCACAAAAGTTTTTTTTGGTTTTCAGATAAATATTTTTCGTTCTTATATGTTTTAAAATAAAACTTTTCAAAATTGAGATCTTGAAAGTCTTTCAAAATCCTAACCGCATCCATAAAAGATCAATTCGGGAATTCCTTTTCTAAAATAGCAAGTCTTCCTGAAAGCAACGCATCCTCATAATGTCTGACATGAATATGATTATAATCAATTTTTTTTATGTTTTTACCTCCTTTATAACCACGATAATAAGCATCTCATCATTTTGGCGAAATAATAACAGCGAATTCCTCTAAATATTTTTTTGGTTCCTTAATTTTCATAGTTAAATATTCATTATTTCCAGCATAGCTATCCCTTTGATTTACGACAAATAATGGAATCGGACACATATAAAATCATTTAAGTTCGTTTACATTTTTTGTATTAAAAACTTTAGCATTGAATTCTCAGTAACCCAAGTTAACAATAGTGTCTTTACCCTCATACTTAATCAAAGCAGATAAATCAGACCCATCCGAGCATTCCTTGGCTTCATCTGTATAATAACTATAATCTATTAAATTTCTCGTACCCAAAAGATACATAAATACGTCTTTCAACTTACTGATGTCTTTTTTACATTCTATTGTGTCATTTAGATTATTTTTTAATAAATCGCAAAAATCATCAAACCCTAAATTAAAGGAGTTTAAATAATCATATTTTGAATTGTTTGATTCATAATTAATATGTTTTTTCATATTTATACAAGACATTAAATAAATACGTATTAATTATAGTCAGGATTCATTTTTTTGCAAATTTTCGTCTTGTTTAATAATGGCAAATCAATATAGTCAAGGCAATCAATATTTATCAAATAATTTAGGAATTTTCTATGGATTTTGATCCAAAATTATTAGCATTACTCGACGTGGTTATCGATAATTATATCAACAAATGAGAGCCCGTAGGCTCCAAATTTTTGCATACATTGGAAAACATAGAGTACGCTCCATCAACATTGAGAAAATACCTTAATATGTTAGAGAAATCTTGAATGGTTTACCAACCCTATAATAGTTCCTGAAGAATCCCAACAGTTCAATGATTATCTATTTATATAGAGAACTATTTATCACATCAGGAAGAAGTAAAAAAGACAGAAATAACGAACGTAAGAAAATGATTGAAATATCTTGTAGAACATATCGGAGGCTCAGTTGACGGAGTTGTTATCGGGTTTATCAAAAACGATGAATATTATTATATATGAGTCAATAATCTCCTAAGGGACGACTTAGTCGATGAATATCAGACGACTAGAAATATTATTCGTTTCATAGAAGAAAAAAGAGTTGTAAAATCCATAAACAGTAAAATCATCAAAAGGAATCAGATTTATTATTCTTTTATAGACGATGACCATACAACTATATCGTGCCTTTACGCTAAGATAACAATTGATGACTATGATTGCATAATATGTATTGTTTGACCAACAAGAGTGGATTACAAAAAAAACGTTGCAGTTCTCAGGAGAATTTTACAATCTTTGATAAATTAAATGGGAAATATTGAGAATAATAAAGAATTCCCTGTAAATGCCAAAGAATCACATGAAGGGAATAAATATAATCCAGAAAAAAAAGAATTTAAAGATAAAGATGCTGAAGAAAAATCTAAAGCAGATGAGATTTTAAAGAAGGCCGAAAATTTACGAGATACTAAACTTGATAAAGATGCTGGTAAAGGCTGATGATGGACTAAAACTACTAAGAAAAAAGATTTAATATTCAAAAAACGAGAATCTGAATTCCAACAACGAATGCAAAATCACCCTCAACGTCCAACACAAGAAATATACTGAGCTGCCATGAATATTCTAGATACAATAACTTGAAGTGATAAAGCTGAAGAGAAGCCAGTAGCACGCCTAATATGAAAAATCATGAAGCTGATCTTAAATTCATAACATAAATCAATATCTATAACTCGTTAATACGTTAACTCGTTAACCCGTTAATTAATTTATTTTTTTTAATTTAATTATGTGAGAAATTATTCAAAGTGCTTGATGAATTGTTTATTATATCAACAAAGACAACCAGCCAAGATATTTACTTATCAAAAGACACGCTCTTTCATGAAAGATCGAACGAGTAGCACCCAAGGGTAAGATACAATCATGAGAAGATGTTTCCAAAGCAGCACTTAGAGAAGTTAGCGAAGAGACTTGAATTCCTATTAATCAGATGAAAATAAAACAAAAAATTTGAACCACCCAGCTAAGAAATACAGACAATCAGAAATGACAAATGGACAAAGATGTTACATATTTTTTGATAGAATATTTTGGTGATCCAGATAATGTGAATATTGATAATATTGAATGATATATATGAGTCTATAAACGAGCCTCATTCGATGAAATTCTATGACTGATATACTACCAAGACATTAGAGAACTCATGAGACAATGTCACATGATTATCAAAGAAGATAAAAAAAAGTTTGATATCAAAAAGCAATTTATGCAAAAATTGGATTTATAAACTAAATGTTTATCGAAATATAATTTAAATTTATATATAGACACACAATCTTAACATCAAGACCAATATGCTCGTACCGCCATAGAATGATTTAGATTTTTCACTATTCCATTTGAAAAAAAATAATTTCAAGCTACAAGCGGTATAAAAACAAAAAAATCAGATTTTTAATTGAATTTTAAACCCTTTTCAATAGCATCAGTTTAACATTTAAATATTTTAGCATTTCAACAGTATATATGACTCGTAAACCTATATTATCTTATAAATTCTTCAATGTTCCAGTAGAAAAACAAAAAATAATAAAAGAGATCGTAGAAAAAAATATTGATTGAAAGATCGATTCTTATTTAAAGAAGATATACGGCAAAAAAGATGACATAGAAGTTAGAATAGATTACAAATTCCTACAAAATAAACAGAAGAAATACGAATGTAGTTTCATATTTATATTCGATGGTAAAAATTTTACCTACAACAGCAAGACACCATTTAAATACCCAGAAGACCTGGTAAATCACGCATTCAGACATTTCAAAGAATTTGTTTCAAAATATGAAGATAAAAAAGTAAATAAATAATATTTATTTTACAATTTAAAAATTACCATGAAAAAAAATTACCTCACCAAAGAATGATATGAAAAATTGGTACAAGAATTACAAGATCTTAAAAAAGTAAAACTTCCACAAATCCTAGAAAGACTCTCTGATGCCAAAGCAATGTGAGATCTTTCAGAAAACTTCGAACATAAATCTGCCTTAGAAGATAAAGATTTTGTGACAACAAGAATATCAGAAATTGAATGACTTATTGATAACGTAGAAATAATCAAAGAAGAGGTCAAGGGGAAATGAGAAAAATTAGTAGATTACTGATCCAAGGTAAGAATTAAATTAGAAAATGATGACGAATATATCGTTACTATTGTTGGTACTTGAGAAACTGCTTTGGATTTTGATAATGCTAGCAAAGTAGATAAAGATACCATAAAAATATCTTTTGAATCTCCAATGGGTATCGCAATCAAATGAAAAAAAGTCTGAGACATTGTGAAAATGAGAATTCACAATGAAAGGAAAGAAATCAAAATAATGAAAATAGATTAATATTTCAAATGCTATATGCTTTAAGCTTTATGCCTTATGCTAATTACTAATTCATCATCAGTAATTATCTGACTTAATCATCAGTAATCGCCTTTTTTAATTATTAATCTGGAAATCTGAATTGTTAACATTTCGTTCGTTCCAAACATCCATTACAATTTTACAATCATAATAATTATCAACATTTGTTTTTCCTATAAGATCAATTGAGATAAGATTTTCTCAAAGATCCTTCATTTTGGAACTAGATACACTAGACATTGATTCCTTGGAATTTTTACATTTAGATTTTATAATATCATATTTTGTGTCTAAAACGAAATCTTTGTTAACAAGTCTAATCATATTGGAAATATCAAGTAAGTTATTATCTTCCACATCTTTAAAAAGATAAGCATAGGCATCTCAATCAAAAGTGGTCCATATTCAAGTTCCATGTTTATAGAATCTATATCATCGATAAGAATCAAATGTGTCTTTTTTATTTCTTCAGTAATCTTCTATAAGTGTTTCACATCCTCATTTTTTGAAAATCTTACTACAAAGGAAACGTTCCACGTTAAACAAAACTCATGAATTAAATACTACATTTACTCCATTATCAGATTTGACAGCCTTAAGTTGTGGCTGCTGAGAAAAATCAAGATATAACATATCCTTAGTGAAAAAATATCTATTATTTTTTATTATCAATGACTGTGTCGGGATCTTAACAGTTTCCACATCAACTATTAAAAGTCATTTAATGTCATTTTCTATTCTTCAAAGGATTTCAACCCTGCCGAGATATTCATTCAAATTTATAGATGCAGTTTTAAGTCCATATTTATTTCAGTTTTCATCGACAATAGCATGAGTGTAATTAGGAAAATTATTATTCACAGATAATTTTCACTGAATCTTAACAAAATTTCAAATTTGAGAAGCTTGTGCTTTAAATATATCACCATTATTTCTAATATTTCTAATATAATCAGTAAATTTAAATAATAGAATAATCAGAATGATAATAACGATACAAGCTAAAAATCACTTCAAAGATATAAATCTCTTCTTAGTAAACTTTCTGATAATCATAATATCTCGAACTAATAAAATCCCGGATACCTTATTATGTAAAAAATCAGATTCCAAATTAAATTACCAAAAACAATATTAAATGTATAAAAAAAAATATGTCGATGACTTTATAGCGATTTTACAGAAAAAAACAAGGTTTTTTTGAATCTCTTAATTTTAAATTTCTAGATTATTGACTAAAGACTATTGACTAAAAACTATTAACTAATTTCCCCTGGTCAAGACTAATGATATCATCAGCAAAACGTAGAATATTTTTATCGTGTTCTATCATCAGAATAGTGTCTCATTTATTAAGAAATTCCCTCAATACCATCAAAAGCTTCTCAATATCAGCCAAATGAAGTCCCACGGTTGGTTCGTCTAAAAAATAAATAGTATGTCATTTATACGATTTCAAAAGATGTTTCACTAATTTAAGTCTCTGACTTTCTCATCCAGAAAGTGTATGTGCAGGTTGTCACATTCTCAAATAACCTAATCAAATATCCACCATAAGCTGAAGTTCTTCTTTGATTGTGCTCATTTCTTTAAAAAATTCCAAAGCATCAGATACGTACATTCCCAAGATTTCAGAAATATTTTTACCTCTCCATTTAATTCATAAAATTTCAGTCTTATATCTCTTACTATTACAAAGTTCACAAGGGATATAGGTGTCAGGCAGAAATTGTAATTCAATTTTCTTATAACCATATCACTGACAAGCCCCGCAGGCTCATTTATCCGAATTGAAAGAAAAGTATCCCGCAGTGAATCACATATATTTTGCATCTGTTGTATTAGCATAAACCTGTCTAATTTTGTCAAAAACATTCACGAAAGTAGCAGGACAAGATCTAGGAGTTTTGCCAATATTTGTTTGATCAACATAAATGGTATTTTTCACTTCTTCAGTTCATTGGATTGTATCTACCTGTAATTCTTTGTAAAATTCCTGCATCGCAAGATTCTCGTAACTAGCGTATTCATCTCTACGCATTACCGGAGCAGAGATTATTTCTTCCCGACCTAATCATTTTTTCAAAAGTTGTAATCTGATATAACTTTGTACGAATTTTTCTCTATCATTAAGAAATTTATATAATGTAGTATACATCAAAGTTGTCTTACCGGCACCAGAAGGTCAAGTAATGATAGTAAAACTACCAAGCCTTATATTTACATCAATACTTTTAAGATTATATTTGGCTGCCTTTCTGATTTTGATAAACTTATTCATCGGTTTATGTTCAAAATCAATCCCAATTTTCCTTTTTCATTTGATATATTGAGCAGTCAATGTATTAGAGTCAAGAAACTCGCTATAGGGTCAATTGAATAAAAGCTTTCACCCAAAATCTCCTGCTCATGGTCCTATTTCTACAACTCGATCAGAAGCCTTGATAAATTCTTCGTTGTGTTCTACCACTATGATGGTATTTCAGATTTCTCTAAGTTTTTGAATCGCCACAATTGCTTTCTTGATCTCTACATCATCTAATCCTATCGTCGGTTCATCCAAAACATAAACAATTCACGTTAATTTATTTCCTAATTGTTTAGCTAATCTAAGTCTTTGTACTTCTCATCCAGAGAGTGTATCTATAGTTCTGTTTAAAGCCAAATATCCTAGTCATAAATCTGAAATAGTTTTTACCCTATCAATCAATGGATTAGTAATTCTATTAATCAGATTCTTATCTTTATTAGAACTTTTTTGATATGATTGTAAAAGTTCTACCAATTTAGCCAAAGGAAGATTTTGTAATGAAGCAATATTAAATTTGGATTTTTCAAAGTTTCAAAATTTGTTTTTCTTTTTGTCACCATATCCCCCCTTTGTCTCCCAGTCGCCTTTGACGTCTATAAATACGTTCAAACTTTCTTTTCTAAGTTTTTTTCATTCACATTCCGGGCATCATTTCATATCAAGCATTGCTTGAAAATCTACAGTCAAAAGTCATCTAGCGTATTGCTCTTTGATAATTTCCTCTATTCACTTATAATACAAACTCGTATATTTATTTCATGTATTTACTCTTATTAATTCTTGATCACCAAAAATCACAACATGCTGAAACCATTCCGGTAAATCTTTCCAAATTCTGTCGGTATCAATGCTATATTTTTCAGCAATTTTTTTCAAAACAACCTGACCAAAAACTGAATCTCTCCAAGGCAATATTGCTTTCAAATATGAACTCATTGGATCAAGGATTTTATCCATATCTACTTGCAGGATTTCTCATATACCATGACAATGCCCGCATGCTCATTCTTGCCTATTTGGAGAAAAATGCTGAGGTGTAAATTCAGGATAAACAACATTACATTCCGCACAATACATTTTATCAGTAAATCGCTCAATTCCATCTCAGCCTTTTTTAATCTTCTTTCAACTTTCAATGTATGCTCAGAATTTTTTGGTTTCACCTAATATTTTGATAATATCTTCTTTTAATCTCGCTAATTTCTTTTCTTCCACAGTCACACGGTCATAGATACCAAAAGCATCCAACGGGAAATATTCATCAGGGACATTAGGGGTTTCAAGATAAAAATATTCTATCGGTTCCAAATCAGTCTTTAGCCTGTCCTCGGCATGCCGGGGTCATTGGCCTTTAGTCTTTAATTTTTTTGATTCATTTTTTTCACTATCGACTACAGACTGCGGACTGCTGACTAACAAATAGCGTGTGAATCATTTTCATTTTTCTACCTTATTCCTATTCTTTTTCACAAATTCCAAAAGATCTTCCTTAGTCTTGAAAGATCCAGATTCCTGAAGTAAATAAATTTTCTGCTTGATATACTTTTTCTCGATTTCTTTCATAATTCATTCTATCGTCTGTGGTTTAATTTCCTTTCCACAACTTCGACAATAACTATCTCCAAGTTTAGCAAACAAAAGTCTTAGGTAATCATCTATCTCTGTTAACGTTCCAACTGAACTTCTAGAATTACCAGCTTTCTTATTTTGCTCAATTGCTATCGCAGGAGAAAGTCAGCTACAATAATCTATATCAGGCCTTTCTCATAAATTGAAAAATTGTCTCAGATAACTAGATAAGGACTCAATATATCTAAATTGTCACTCCTTATAAATAGTATCAAAAGCAAGAGATGATTTACCAGATCATGACACACCAGTAATTGTGACAATTTTATTTTTAGGTATTTGAATATCTATATTTTTGAGGTTATGGGTTCTCACTCATTGAAATGTTATCCAATTTCAAATATCTCAATGATCTAAAGTATTTAATTTCTTCACCATTTTAAACAAAAATCTGATTTAAAACTTACTTATAATTCTTAATAGCTTATTATCTTTTTCAATAAATTTAACCTGGAAATCCAATCATTCAAACAACGTAGCGAAATCTCTTTTGATAATATATTCTACCTGTTTTTTAAATTTTTCTAAGCTAGCCCTCATTTTTATTATAGGGCATTCCATTCATCGTAAATATAAATTTACAATCTTTTTATCAAAATCTATATTATGCCAATCCACACTAAATGGATAGATTTTACAGTCAATAGGCCTTGGATCGATATCTTTATTCAAAGAATATTTTAAGAATTTACATTTTTTACCATCAGAACAATTCTTAAATTCGACTCTATCCTTTATGAATTTTATTTTTATTCAATGTTTTTTTAGATGATCTTTAAGCCTTTCATGAAATTTAAAGTATTCAACTATCCACTCCTGGACCATCTCATCATCACAACAAGAACAAGAGCATTTAGCCCCAGCACATTCATCAATAAGTCCCTCTACAAATTGTTTATTTTTTTTAACCATTTTAAACAAAAATCTAATTTAAAATCGAGCGTAGCAAGCCCCGTCTTCTTGATCCGTCTTTAGCGGATTAGCGGGGTAACAATTAACATCTTTATCTTCTGTAATCTTTTTTAATCACCTGCCCTCGAGACTTCGGGGTCAGTTATCTTCTTAAATCTCTCTACCTCTTTTCCATCCACCATTACTTTTTCTTCAAACATTTTTTTTGGTCTAACTCGCAAAATACCTCACTCAAATCATTTCACTGGATCTGGATGTTCATATACAACCATTTCTTCAAGTGTTTCAGAATGCTTTGCTATTCAAATTACATTTACAATCATCCCTTTGAAATGCTGATATTTTCATAATTTCATTTTTTGAGAATAATGATATAAAAATCCATAATTTATCATCTATCATTTAACATCTCTAATATTGTGTTTGAATTTCTCGATTTAATGTTTTCAAAAATTTTGGTACTAATCCATATCTAATAGCTCATGAATATTGATCACCATACCCATCCCGGACGTAATGTGGATTATTCGGTCTCACTATTCATCAAGTTATTGTTCATCCATTATAAAGTCATGCATGGTCTATTATTCATGTAAAATCAAATCAGGTATAAGTCATCACTATTCCCAGTTTAGTTTTATAATTTGCATATTTAGTTTGAGAAAAATCGATAAAATCTTGCACTGCTTGGAAAAAGATTCCTTCATTTATCGCGCCAGTCCCATAATCCTTAGTCAAAATTTGGAATGGGCCATCGCCATTAGATGGTAAATAATAACCACAATTTGACTCTCTATACCAAGTAGCAATAGTTAATGCCGTCGGGAAATTATTTGCAAAACTTATATTATCGAGCGTATTATATCGACCAGCACAAGTGTCAGCAGTGGTAATCTCCTGGAGCCCCGTCATATATTGTGTTAAAAAATCTTGCTTAAATTGTTTAGAAGATTCTTTTGCTTTAGCTTTTTCTGTTTCTAATTTAGAGATAAGAAAAACATTAAGCTGATCTAAAATATAGTTTAATTTTTCATCATTGAATTGAGTTTTTAAAGTTCTTATCTGAGAATAGAAATTCCATGTGTCCAAGTTATTTCATGACACAATCTGATCAAGTTTGGCTCTTAAAGTTATAATCTGCTGTAAATCTGGTAATGTTGGAGTATAAGCAAAAGATACAGACACAAAGCTGATTAAAATTACTAACAATAAAAATATCCTTTTCATTAATTTAAATATGAAATAAAAAATATTATAGGAATAAACAACATGGAATATATAATTCTGCTTCAAATGTAGCAAACTCGCCCCGCAACGGCGGGGTTTGTTAAAAAAAAAGCTAAAAAATAACAGCGTTCAGTATAAACTTATTTATAATTGATGCAAGCAAAAAAACAAAAAATGAACAAATTTATCACTTAATTTTTATAAATTCCCAGAAAGCTCCTCCTTTAGCAGGATGAACTTCCATAGATTTTTTAAGTTTATTGATTTTAATAATTCTCCACTTAGGTTTATTATATGATGGATCTATAATTCTTACTTCTTTTTTAGAAGGATAGATACGATCAATCACACAAAGATGACCACCGCTACTTTCATTTCCGTTTAAAATTCCATTATTAAGACAAACCAAAATATCTCCATCGTTCTTGATGGATTTAATAATAAAACCAACAAAACTATTTATATTAAAATCAGCAATTGGATGGATCATCATTTTTAGTGGAATTTTTAATTTTTTGAAAACTAAATTAGGATCATATTTTTTTGATTTAACTAAATTAGGATTATATTTTTCCACACTGATTCTTGTTCCATATCCTGAAAGAGGTTTTTTTCCTGTCGTTACATTCCAAAATAATCTTTTATCTTCGGGAGAAACTATTAATCCTAGATGATAACCCAACAACTCTTGTGGTAATAATGGTATCCTATTCTTATACATAATCATAGAAATACAAGCAAGAACACAACATGATTTTTGCTGCGTGAATGGGATATATCTACTATCTTTAGGGACTATATCTTTCACAACGCAATATTTAATAAGTTAAAAGGGGTTACATTTTAATTACTGCAATTTTCCCATCATTATCAATGCCTTTGATTTTAACTTTTATCTTTTCACCCACTTTGAAATGATTGCTAAGTGGCGTTGAATATCTTTGTCATAAATTAGAAATGTGGCAAAGTCAAAGTTTGTTTTTTGGTAATTGAACAAATAAACCATAGTCCTCCACTCTAGTAACCTTAGATTCAAATTCTTGTCAAACTTCCAAATCAGTCACAATATCCTTAATCAATCAAACTACCTTATCGATAATTTTCTGATTTTGATGAGTAATATAACAAGTTCCATCGTCTTCAAAATCAATTTTAACATTATCACATTGATCGATAATCTTATTAATCATCTCTCATCATTTCCCGATTACATCCTTAATTTTATCCACATCGACTTTCATTACGAAAATTTTCGGAGCATATTCTCTCACGGTTTTATTTGGAGTAGGGATAGTCTTAAGCATAAATTCCATTATCTGATTATATCAATCTATCGATCTTGTAATCGTTTCATGAATTATATTCATTGGGATTCATTTTAATTTTGTGTCGAGTTGAATTGCTGTTACACCTTCCTTAGTTCAAGCAACTTTGAAATCCATATCACCAGTAAAATCTTCAGTCGCCATAAGATCGTTTAGAATCAAATGATCAGTAATATTTCATTTATCATCATGATCAGTCATAAGTCACATAGCAATACCTGCAATAGGTTTCTTGATTGGGACTCCCGCATCCATCAATGACAAAGTCGAGCCACAAACAGATCACATACTAGTAGATCATCCTGAGCCCAGACATTCAGAAACAAGTCTGATCGTGTATGGGAATTCAGTTTTATCTGGTATCATTTTTTCTAATGCTTTCTCAGCTAATCTTCCATGCCCGATTTCCCTTCTTCCTGTTCATCTCATTACTTTTGCTTCATGAGTAGAATACGGTGGAAAATTATAATGATGAATATACCTTTGTTTATTGCCATCATTTTCCATATCGTCTAAAATTAAATATTCTTTTGGTCATCATAAAGTTGTTGTTGTAAGAACTTGCGTATCTCATCTTCGGAAAAGCCCGGATCCATGAACTCTTGGGAGTAATCAAACCTCACAATAAAGTGGTCTAATATCTTTCTCACCCCTATCGTCGATTCTTTTTTTCTTCTCCAAAGTACGATGACGAATGTAATATTTTATGATATGAAATACCGCCATTTTGATTTTACTTTCAGTGAAATCTTCATTCTCTTTGTCTTCAATTTTTTCTTTCGCAATTTCCAAAACTTCCTTCTCATATTGAGAATACAAATCATTGAATGGGACTTTTGTATTGCCAGCCAATGCGTCTAATTTTTTGGAATCCAAAATATTGCTAACATAAGCGATCAATTCTTCTGATGGTTTATTATATTTTATCTCTTTTTCTGCGATTTTTAATTTTTTCAAAAACTTAAGCTGAAATTCACAAGACTTATCGATTTGTTCTTGTCAGATTTCAAATGCTTTTTTGAGAATATCTTCTGGGATTTCTGCGCCTTCGGATTCTATCATATTGATACTTCACTTTTTTCAAGCAACAACTAAATTCAATGAACTTTTTTCAAGTTCCGCTTTGGTTGGATTGATAAGAAATTTTCAATCTAAATACCCTATCTGACATGCTCATACCGGACCATCAAAAGGGATTCCAGATGCCATGATAGATAAAGAACTTCCGATAATCGTCATATAACCAAGATCGAAATTTTGATCTAAAGCTAATGGTGTAATAGTGATCACCACATCATTGATCATTCATTTTGGGAACATTGGTCTAAGTGCTCTGTCGGTCAATCTAGCATAAAGCACGGCTTGATCAGATGGTCTTCATTCTCTTCTTCTATAAGCAGCTCAGCCAATTCTTCAAGCAGCAGAGAAGCTATCTCTGATATCAACCATCAAAGGCAAAAAATCTGCTTCCGATCTTGGATTAGCTTCCATCACTGTCGCACAAAGCAAAACATTTTCACCAAATTGTAATTTGATACTGCAGTCTGCCTGTACAGCTAATTTTCCTGTTTCAAAAAAAAGTGTTTTTCCTTCTCGATCGAAGGATTGTGTTAGGAGTTCAAACTCCTTTTTTTTCATAGACATAAAACAAAATTAAAATTTAAAATCTCTTTTCAGAGGATTTTACCCCGCAAGGCGGAATAGGAATTATTGTGATTCCTATGTGGTAAAAATGTCCAGAAAATCAGGTAGATCAGACAGATTAGAATCTCCAAAAATAAAAACTTTCAAAAATTCTAATCTGTCTAAATTTCCAATCTAGCCAACTTTCGACGTTTAAATATATTTTTTTTTACTTCAATTTCAATGCTATGAATTTTGTTTTAAAACAATGAATCAGACACATTGACTTCTAACTAAAAATAATTATATATAACATATAAACAAAATCATATGAAAAACGATAAAAAACAAAATCTTACTTCTGAAGTAGTAAATAATATCAATCAGTTAGAGCCAATCACTCTTATTAATGGGAAAATTTTAAATGTGTTAAAACACACATCTGAAAAATTCGGGGTACACTATATAATAACTATAGTTCACGATAACCTTCAAGGCCATTCTATAAACCTGATACACAACGAACGGGAGAATTGGTTAAACAGGATCGTCGATGCCCAGAAAAAGCTTGAAAAAGAATATTATGAAATGATCCTGACCAATTGGAGTAAAATCATAAAACACTTGGACGATTGCATTGTTTGGTTTGATGCAAATACTTCACAACCCAAGTATCCCAAAGGGACAAAAGTAAAAATCACCAACCATGAAAGTCTAAAAGGATCGACCGACTATATAAAAGATTTTGGACTTGTGGCCTTTGTGGGTTACTACTATATTTTAGAAGAGCTATCTACTCATGGAGGATCTTCAATAAAATTCAGTGAAAATAATTTAGTTTCTGCTGAATTTTAATTCAATCAACTAACTATAAAAAACATTCTTATTAGGCCGGCGGACATTCCAATGGCTTTTTTTAATTTTAAAAAAATCTCCATTCGAAGATATCTTTTATTAATTATTCCGTAGAGATAATTCATGAATTATCTTATGAATAAGCCAATTCGTGAATTGGCTCTACCACACAATCTTTTAATTTTATTTTTATCTTATGTTGTAAGGAACGGTCGCGACCGTTCCCTACTTTAAATGAACGAAAAACAAAATTTAAAAAAAAGCCGGAACCTCCGGCCACTTAATATAATTTCTTTCATAGGATTACTTTGAAGGAAGAAGATAAATGTCTATTTTTTCTACAGTTTCTTTGAAACTCAATTCTTCCTTATAACATTTATTCAATAGCATAAGGCGTTCATTTAGCCATTCAATCTCACGTGCAGCAACACTTAAACCATAAACTGCATGGAATACTCCACTTTCTCTAATTTCTTTTTCTGAATCCTTATTTGACCAAAGGAGAGAAAATTTCTGCCATGCTATACCCAATTGGATATTAAGCGTATTTTTGAGCAAAAAATATTGCTCCACTGTAATTTTTGCCATATTTTTTTATATTTATATATTCATAGACATTTCAAACAAAAAGTCAATTAAAAAAATCCCTATTCCAAGAGATCCTTCTAATTCATAATTCGTAATTCATAATTTTTAATTGTATTTTAATCTTTGTCTGCTTTGAAATAATATCCCATCACAAAACCAAGTGGAGTTCAGATAACTGATCCAACTAAAGTAACCATGGTTTCCATCTTGATAAACATTGCCATATTGCCAGTTCGATAATACATTATAAGATTATATACTATAGTAAATATCACACTTCCGAATAATGCTATGAAAAATCCCCAAACGAATATTTTTCAGATTTTAGATCTTGCTTCATCAGTAAATTTTACCGAATTGAATTCGTCATCTTTGTCACTTGCTAATTTTTGTTTGATTTCATCCAAACTTGTTTTGATTTCTTGTTCTAACATTCTCAACAGTTATTTATTAAAAGCGATTTTTATAAATTCCATGTAAGAATCAAAAATATTATTAGTCTGATTAAGTAGATCTTTTATATATTCATTATTGCGATTAAGTGACTTTTGAAGTTCGTTAACAATCACATGATCAACTCATTTTGATACACAATATGCGATAATTTTTTTCATATTATTAGATTCTTCTATCAAAGACTTGATAGTATCGACATTTTTCTCGATAGCAAATTTCACTCTTTTATGCTGTAATTTTAATTCTTCTCTTTTCATCAAGAATCTTTTTAATCTAAAATAATTTGATATTATTTTTTATTTATTATTTTTAACTATTAGCTATTGACTATAGACTACTGACTATTTTTGGGTATTCCAAGATCGTCTAATGTCTGAGTTTGAGCAGCACTTGTTACGTCTTTAGCGGGGTCTGTTTTAACAGTTGTTTGTTGAGACGCAGTTCACTGAATTTTCACTTCACCAGCAAATTGAGTTGCCTGTCATTTAACATTCTGAGCTCATTCTAATATTTTATCTGAGACATTTCAAGCTTTTTTTAAAACCTCACTAGCTTTATTCCAAATTTTAGAAACTAAATCAGAAGACGGCTGTGTTGCAGGAGTTTGTACCTGTTGAACGGGCTGATCTATTGATTGAGCAATAGTTGGTTGCGCAACATTAGTTACTGGATTAACAGCAACGGCTCAAGTCAAAGGATCCGGTTGTCCAGAAGCTTTAGCAATCATTTTGGTAAGCCCTTTCATAAATTTAGAAAAACCTCATTCCTTTTTTATAGCTTCGACTTGCACAGGTTGTGTTTGAATTTGTGCCGTAGGTGCTTGGATTTGTTCTGCAGGATTTGGTACTGGATTTTGTAAATCTGCCATTTGTTTTGAATTAAATATTAAATTTGTTTTGTTTTTAACTGTTAACTACTAATTATTAACTATTAAATTATACCCCCTTTTTCTAAAAACGCAAATTTTTAATCATCTTTATTTATCAACCAAATCCAGTAAAAAATCACATAAATTAGCTTGTTTTGACAACGAAAAATTATAAATTTGATTTAGAAATACCTTAATTTATCATTTATCATCTATCATTTATAATCTAATGCAGCTAAAATATACCTGACAACCCGAAAGGATAGATACCCGATTAACTAGACAATTCCCATATTCTAGGAGTTTTTTTCACCATATCATCTGAAGATGAGGAATTTTAGTAAACGGAAAACCTACTAAAAAATCATACAAATTAAGAAATAACGATCAGATTGCCATTGATGATTTACAAAGATATCTATCCTCAGAGATTCTTGATGAAACGCCAGAGATAAATATACCAATAGTCTTAGAAAAATCAGATTATTTAGTTTTGAATAAACCAAAATGAGTCCTTTCTCATCCTAAGAATATTCGAGAGTTAAACCAGCCATCAGTCGTCTGATTTCTTCATCATAAATACAAGAATCTACCAACAATCTGAAATTTCATTAGGGCCGGACTTTTACATAGGCTAGACAAAGACACAGATTGACTCATGATAGCAGCCAAAACAGAAAAATGACTCGCTCATTTCAAAGAATTATTTCAAGACAGATCAGATTTAAATAATTCCACTGACTATTGACTAAAGACTAATGACTATTGACTTCATAAATTCTATCGTACAACTTGTCATCTCACACAAGAATGAAAAAAATTTTTAGACTGAATAAAAAATAATCTTCCGTATTATATTCAAGAGTTGGTTATTCCAAAAATCCCACATTATTTATCCAAAATCTGAATAACAAAAATACTAGATTTTAAAATAAATAAAGAAACAGTTAAAATAAATATAGAAATTTTAACCTGAAGAACTCATCAAATCAGATATCATCTATCCAAGCATTGATTACCGATTATTGGTGATTACCTTTATGGACTTGCCCTTGATAAAACGGGGAATGAAAAAAACAAAGAACTTCAGCTCACAGCATATAAATTAATTTTTTCTGATCTTAATTGAAAAATCACAAAAGTTGAAATTTAAAAAAACCCGGGGTATTTATTGCCGGGTCATTTAACATCAATAAATGCTAAAATTTAAAATCACAGAACCAAGTCGCATGTGGTTAACTGTTTTATACGAATTTCATCAATCGTTGTCATATCCATTACTATAAGGATCTCAACAACGGATCCACACTCTTCGTTAATCACACTATCGAAGACCTCTAATTCTTTACTCAAATTCATATATGATTTCAATAGGGGCTCAATTCTTTCTTGAAGTGATTTCAACTTTTTGCGTAAAATTTGATAATTCCATCCATAACCCCTATCCCAATCAAATCTCTCTCCATTCAAAGATTCTATTATCTCAGGAGGAGTCGACGTCTGGTACTTTTTTAAAGCTTTCGCTTGTTTTTTTTCTGTAGGGAATTGATTTTCCAAGAAATAAAGAATAGAATCAAATGAATTTTCCTTCATGCGCAATGGGTAAAAGGTAACTTTTCCAAAAAAGTACCTGAAATTATACTTTTTGGCTAGATATGCCAATCCGTAAAAAATCACATGTAATCCAAATACTCCTTTTTTGGCAAAGAAGTTAGAAAATGATCTTCCTAATTCCATTCCATTCAATAGTTTGTTTTGGATAAACTCAGGTGAGAATTGGAATAATTTTCCAACTGCAGAATTCACATTGTTACCTTCTACCTTGATATCACAACCAAGAATATAGCGATAGCCTGACACAATTTCCTTCTCTTCAGGATCCCAACTAATAATTTGACAATAAAGAGCATCAAATTGATCTAAATCACAAGAAGTTCCAGTTCCACCTCCTGTTAGATCGAACATAATTTCACGTAAACGCCCAATTTGTTTCAAGGTATTTGGACATCGCCCAGGTTCAATAAGATAGGTTTCTAAGCTACCATCTTTCTCTGGTGTAGTGACAATTTTTTCAGCTCCCTCTTGTAATTCTGTTTGTATCAAATTGGGGTCTACAGGAGGAATTAATCGTAATTCGATTTGGTGTTTCCTTTCTAACAAATAGTTTTTCATATTTCTGTTTTTTTATTTTTTTTTGTTTTTTTATAAGTTAAAAATATAGTAATTCGTAACGTCTTGTCAATATCTTAAAAAAATATAAAAAAAATGTCATAAATCAGCAAGACCAATGACATTTCTTATTTAAAAAAACTTTTTATTTTTTCTTAACAGGTTTTTTCACCTCTTTCACATCTTTCACCTCTTTCACTTCTTTCACTTTCTTTTCTCTTGGTTCTCTAGGTGGTTTCTCTACTACTCCATCTTTTTTATCAGGATTTTTTTCAAGTTTATCGGTTATTTTCTTGGCTTTATCAACTAAATTCTCTTCAGATAATTTTTTTACAATACCAGCCAATCATTTTCCTTCAAACTTCTTTACTGGTTTCACTTTTTCTGTTTTTATTTCTTCAATAATTTTAACTTTTTTTTCATCAGAAGCTTCTGATTTTATTTCTTTTTGACCTTCGGCTTTCGACATTTGCCCCGCTTTAGCGGCGGTTGGACTTTCGACCAATTTTTTATCTTGTTTATCTCAATCCAAAAGCCATTTCATACTAAGTCAGATTTTTCTATTTCTTGGATCTAATAAAATAATTTTTGTCTTCACTATTTGTCAAATCTTTACAACTTCATTTGGATTATTAATAGATTTTTGTGATAATTCACTCAAGTGAACAAGTCCATTGATATCTTCGAAGACTCTCACGAAGACACCATAAGGAACGAATCTCACAACCTCACTTTCAATAATATCTCCAACTTTGTATTTCTTTGGTAAAGCGGTCCATGGATCTTCTTTTAATTTTTTACTAGATAATGATATTTTACCATTTTCCAATCAGATCACTTTTACTTGTATCTTATCACCAATTCTTCCAAGTCTATCAATATTATTTACATGTCAGTAAGTAATCTCAGAGATGTGAACTAGTCATTCTACAGTTCCGCCCATTGTCACAAAAAGTCCATAAGACGAAACTCCACTTACTACACCATCATAAATTTTCCCAACTTCCAAACTATTGAGGATAGCGTCTCTTTCTTCTTTCAAGGCTTCTCTTTCTGATAATACAATTCTTTTTTCCTCTTCATCAATATTTATGATTCTCACTCTAAGATCTTTTCATATTAAATCTAATAATTTTTCAAAAATAATTTCCTGATCACCATCTTCTACTCTCGGATAGTGAATCGGAGCAAGTTGTGAAAGTGGGACGAATCATTTGATTCCATGCATATCTACAAGCAGTCATCACAAATTTGCTTCTGTAGGACAAACAGTGATAATTTCATCAGCCTCAAATTTTTTCAAAATAGATTTCCAAACATCATATTGCAAAAGTTTAGTTATTGAAACTATATAATGTCAGTCTTCGTGTCTAATGTTTGTATTTACTATTTCTATTTCTATTTCTCTTTCAGGTGCTAAATCATAACCCGATCTTTCAAGTTCTTTTACTTCTTTGGATAAAATAATACCTGTGAAAACGCCTTCAGCACAATCCACTAAAACACCATTTTCAATTTTCTTAAGAACAACTCATTTGAGTTTTGTTCACTCTTTGATTGCAGGTATGACAACATCTCAAAATTTTATCTGAGTTTGTTTTTTGTCAGTCATTAGAATATAAAACGTTAAAAAATAAAAAATACGATTAAATGACCAAACGATCAAACGACTAAACGATTATTAAATAATATCTCGTTTTATCGCTTCAACGTTTTAGCGTTTTATCGTGTTAAACTTTTACATTAAGTTTTTTTGATATTTGATTGTATGCAGATAATTTTGTAGATTTCAAATACCTCAAGAAAGTTCTTCTTCTTGCAACTTTTTTTAATAAGCTTCTCTTGGCATCATAATCTTTTTTGTGAGCTACGAGATGTTCCTGTAATTGTTTAATCTCATCAGATAATAAACCAATCTGAACTTCTGGAGATCAAGTGTCTGTTTCATGTCTTTTGAAAGGATCATTTGCCTTTTTTGTTTTTTTTACTGGCATTAGTTAATAAATTAAAAAGATAAAAGAGTTGAAACAAAATCGACAGTCTATTTACCGCTCGAAAATGCCTCTAAATATAATTATGAGTTATGAATGTTGAGTTTTGAATTTTTTTATTTTCTTTCATTCATAATTTATAATTCATGATTTATAATTTCTTAAACTACCCTCGACAGGAGTCGAACCTGTGTTTACTCCTTAGGAGAGAGTCGTTCTATCCAACTGAACTACGAGAGCAAGACTTATGTTCTTATAAAACTCCCAATAATTATCAGACAAAATCATGATAATTAAACTGCCTGTCCCGGTATTTCACCGGGAAACTACGAGAGCAAGACTTACTTTATTATAAGACTCTCAATAATTATTAAACAGAATTATAATAATCAATTTGCTCGCCCCGTATAATTCACTACAGGGACCTGCCCCGAGACTTCGGGGACTACGAGAGCAAAAATCACACCGAATTAATGCTTTCAATATAATATAGAGCAATATTATATAATATTTTGCTTTAGAAAATCAAGTCAATAAAAAAAGCCTGATCCTCAATATGAGTTCAGGCTAGAATAATTTCTTATTATATCATTTAGACCTTGCTTTGTAACCATCAAGCATACTTTTAAGACTTCTTTTGTTTTTTCGATACAATTTATCATTGAAAACTTTTTGTATCTTGCAACGTAATTCATCATTGCAATCTAATTCAGCATCAAGTATGTTTTTTTGCTTGCCATCATTACCAAGTTTTACCACATTTTTAACTCTAAAAGAATCATAACTATGCTTATTGTATATACACTTCACAATGTTGATAACAAGTTTAGCCTCTTTTGGTATAGAATACAAAAACTCAGTTATGAGGGCACTACAAGCACCATTATTATCTATCCAATAATAAGATACAATGTACCAATTCTTTTTCATAATTTTCTTCTCCTTTAATTCTTTAATTTCAAGCTATATCCGATAACCAGCATCAGGAGGTCAGCAGAATGACCATAAGTCACCTCAGCAAATAAGTTTGATCTTTCTCCAACAGGGATAGTTCTTTTGTAAGATAAAAACCAGTCCATCGGCTCTGTAGTAAAATACATAATAGCTCCACTAAACCGATTGTTTTTTAATAAAGTCAGACCTATTCCCTCATAAGAGAAGAAAAAATGTGGTTCATAACCAGGATCTTTTAATTGATCGTTCTTTCCAAATCCAAATCCATTCCAAGCGATGAAATCCAGTGGCCCTAATTGATAAAGGAACATCGGACCAGTCCATGGAATATTTTTGAAAACACCAAAGCTTTCTATAGCCTGGAAATTGCCAAATTTTTTACCGAAGTTGATCGTTGCTCTGTCACTATTAGCCTGTAGAAATAACACACCTTTTTTATCATTCGAGAAATCAAAACGGGTATCTAATCCACTGGTAAGAGCACCTTTCCCGGAACAGATGGTAACTGTAGTTAAATTGTAGTTAGCTATTTTAATAACTTTTTGCTCTTGTGCGAAAAGTAAATTCGACATCATAAGAGCCATTGCAAGTAAGAATAATTTTGTTTTCATGATTTTTTTAATTTTTTTGCGGTTTTTATTTTTTATAAATTAGAATTTAAATTTTCTCTATCGGTTAAAATATATAAGTTAATTATTGGGATTCGCATAAACGAATGAATATGAGAAGGCCGAAAACAATCACAATACACAACAACAATAACCACATAAGACCATATATCGTCGAAGTTTCTTGGATTTTTTGTCCCATCATTAATGAAATTTTCTTGCCATCATATATTGCATATAAATCATATTTTAAGTCCCTCTTCCAGTTCAATTTTTTTGTCACTTTCCGTTCAAGGCAAAGTTTCCCAGGCTGTTGATAAGCCTTTAGTGCGGTTTGATAGCTAATCCCTGAATCCATAGGGATAATCTCATTATTTATTACAAGACCATGAATATTATTCTCCTTAATTGAATTATTGGGAGATTTTTTTGAGTTACAACTGATAAAGATCAGCATCATAAGCATAATTATGCTCAAAATAATTTTTGTTTTCATATTTTTTTAATTTAATTTTTTTTACGATAAGTTGCACAAATCGGAATATCCTTTACATCTAATACCGCCGGATCAAGAATTGGACAAGCTTGGAAATGCATTCCATGATCAGTACAAAGCTGAGTAAGTCGTCGGTAAAGTGACATTCTTTCTAGATTACGAACAGTCAATCCTCCACCAATATGAATTTTTACCTCTTCCGTCATCTGCAACAAACTTTCATTCAACAGCAGATGAAACATCATACGCTGTATCTGTTCAAGATCATACGGATTGATAATAACATAAGATGCTTTGAGATATTTTGCACCCACATTCGCGCAAGCATTTACGATAGCTGATATTTTTTTTGGAGTGTCATCAATCATAGGGAACAGTGGCATAAGTACTGGCGTTACTCTAATACCTGCGGTCACTAATTCTTTGATGGTCTGTAATCGTTCACTGGCTGATGCTGCACCAGGTTCAATATAGCTATTAAGTGAATCATCAAGTCGGCTGATAGATATTTGCACATATACTTGTGATGGATGTCTTGCCAAAAGATCAACCGTTTTTTTAGGAATCTTATTTTTTGTAATGATGAGGAATGGGACTCCTTGGGGAAGAAATTGATCTAGTATTTCATGTGCAGTATTTCGTGCAATCTTTGAAAACGGATCAGAATTAGGACTCAGATAAACTCCCTTTTCTTTGATGTCTAAAGGAATTTCATCAAACGCCATACCAACTTTCCATTTTGTGTTTTTCAAACTGCAATAACAGCACCGAACATTGCAACCATTTGTTAAATCAATTTCATACTTATTGATACACCGTGCATAATGTGATGGTATAAATTGAATGTTTTTTTGATTTTTCATAAATTTTTTTATTTTTTTTGTTTTTTAATATTTTAGATTTTTATTTAGCTTTTTAGGATCACATAAAACAAAATTCATAATTCTTTAAATTCAATAATTTTTCATCACGCTTTCTCTACCATTTCATAAAGTTCTTCTTCTGACCGGCCTCTGGATTTTAATCATGGAGATCGTTCATCATCCAGACAATATTGTTTGCCATCAAATGTTATTTTCTTATGTCCTCTAGCTTGATACATTAGCATCCTTTCGAGGTTATATTTTTCATTACACGTAGTGAAAACGGCATATTTTCAGTGCTGTAAAAGCTTTTGCACTATTTCTGTCGGTTCATCAAAACAGCTTATCGTATTCATCATGCAAAGTATCATATCAAATTTTTGATCTGTCTTTGATAAAAAATTATTTATATCTTCATGGATAATTTTAACATTAAGATTAATTTGGAATCTATTTTTCAAAAATTCATTATGTTTATCGTCCAATTCTACTCAATAAATATTTGCCTCTGGTAATTCTACTGCACAGGTTTGAATAATTCTGCCAGCACCTGATCAGACATCTAAAATTGTTTGAGGATTAAATTTTTGTAAATTACTTTTCAATTCCATGGTTTCACTTTTGTATGTCTGATATCGTAATTTATTGCCTTCACTTAATATTTCCGAAATATCATTATTGATCATACATTCAGTATCCAAAAGACAACTAAGGCAATCTGTAAATGAATGTTGTTTATTGTGATGATTCATGTATCATTTATAGCAAATAAATAAAATTATGATCCCTGATGCGGGGGTTGTGATTTAGAGATCATATTTACTTCAGCGATATGTGCTGGAGATGTCAGAATAGTATTTACAACTTGTCACACCGCACTAGGTGGCATCAAAGTAATGTCATCATCGGTTTCCCAAGATCCATTGTATTCCTTGTTTATATTTCTCAAAACTTTTCTTGTTTCTAAATTATCATATAGACCAGTATCAACGGTTCATGGTCTAACGGTACTTACTCGAATTTTATTTTTATATAATTCTAACATAGCCGTATTCGCATATCTATCTATTGCCGCTTTCGCAGAACAATGGCTGGCTCATAAAATATATGAGCGAATCGCGCTCATAGAACTAACTATTACTATTCTAGATTCTTGTTGTTTTTTAAAAATTGGTAAAAACTCTTTCATCATAAGATGAGTCCCTTTGAGAGCCGTTGTCGTTTCCGCCTGAATCAATCAAACATCTATTTCTTCCAAAGGCAAATATGGATTATCGTTTTTTAGTTGATAATCGCCCGCTCACAATCAGATAGATTGAACCCGATAAATTGGTTTATCTATAGGCAATTTTGACACAAAGTTTTTAACTGATTCTTCATCAAGTAAATCAACACTTTTGTGAAAAAAATCTACTCAGTCTTTTATATCTATGTCCTTAGATAGCTGTTCAAGTAAAGCAGATTTAATTTCTCTAATTTTTTTTTCATTATGTGATACCATAATTACTTCGGCGCCATTTCGTGCAAGAGTCGCAGCTATAGCTGTACCAATATTCATTTTCATTTCTATCAAAATCTCCTTATATTGGTCTTCCATATCTATCCTTCCTGTAAATTTCGATGTCGAAATGCCAATCTCATCATGCGTTGGTTTCCCATCCACAAAATCATGAAAAATATGTTCAATAGGTTTATATCAACATCCCGTCACGATAACTCTTTTGCCTTCTAACAATGATGTTCTTGGCATATTTTTAATTCTATGCATGATAGTAATTAGTAATAATATAAATCTTTTTTAGTCTACTGCTTGTAGCTTATAGCTTTAAGCTTATTTTGTTATTGACATTTCCGTCAACAAGTTTGTAATAAAAAAATACCACTTATTTTCAAGTGATACTTGACATAAAGTGTAGTAGAAATCCTTCTACATACTTATTATATTAATTGTTTTTATTTATCATTCGGCATATACCGATTTTCCAGAAAATCTTTGGATATTAGTTCTCAAAGGTCTTTTCTGTACACATGGAGTCTTTGGGTATCAAAATATTTTTCATGGGGTTTAAATTCATAAGCCAGTAGAAACTTTTCTCTATCATTAGCCCAAAGTATCATCACATCATAAAGTTTCCCATTACTATGCATATATTGACCATATCTTCTGTGAGCAAATGTATGAGTTGGGAATTCTGAAGCATAGTTCCTTTTTTCTTCGAGCTCTTTTATAAAATTATTAAATTCTAATTGATATTTAGTAGAATCAAATTCTATATTAAAGAGAGGTCATCATGGTCACTCAGCATAATTAATTACTACATTTCATTTTAATTCTATCGTATATTTACAAGCATCGATATATTTTCGCATTTTAGGCCAAGGAGTAATATTAAATCATAAATCAGTAAGAAACCAAGAATGTTCGTCAACAAATTTTTTTAATTTTTTGTGTAATATTTCCGGCATCACAGAGGGTATTGCAGAAGATCTGTAGACATCGTCCACATTTATCAAAACTCAATTAGTGTCTGATTTTAGGAAATACTCTCTCATAAGACTTTTTAAAATTATCAATTTTTCCGGATCAATATTTCAAATGCTATAAATGTCTCACGTACCATATATTTTAACAAAGCTATTATACATGTTTTCTGTGGCCTCATCTATTCTAAATTTTAACCCATCAACAGACTGATGATCTCCATGATCAAAATGTATGTCACGGACACTTTTATCTAACAATGTCTTTTCCAATAATTTCTCATTCTTATCTTGTTGTTGTTTTCTCTGTTTTTTGTTAGAAAAATGATATCATCCGATAGATCACGATAACACCAAAAGCAAAGCCAGAGATATGGCGGAAGTTATTTTCCAATATTTATTTCTATGAGATAATTTTTTTTCGTTTTCTTCCAAAAGTTTAGTATAGATTTTTTTATAAATATATACTCTTTCAAATTTCTCTTTTTCTCATAATTTAGACTTACAAAAATCCTGTAAATTTTGTAATTCAGGGAATTTATCTATTTTTCACCTATCCCCTATTATTAATTTGATAAAATCATCATACAAATTTTGCCTATCTGCTCACCCCTGGATAGTTATCCCATTTAGTAAATCTTTGATACGACAAGCTATTTCTACTAATCCATAATAATTAGGATAATTATCTTTTGTTTTTTTTATTTGATCCTCCGATATAAGTTTTTTAATTAATGCATAAAAAACTTCATTATTTTTGCAAACTCGATAAAGATATTTTGCTATATCCAAACTTGTAAAACTTTCCGAAAGCTCTGGTTGTCTATCTCAGTCATCAAGTCAATTAATTCATTTTTCTCTCAATATCTTAAACAGTTCAGGGTTATCTTCTTCTATATCCACTAAAACCAAATCCTTATATCTATCAGGGAAATATCTTTTTGCTATATTCATTATATATTTTTTCTCTTCCTCTAATGACATATAATCTTCCACATCATCTTTTCAGTTGGCAAGCTCACTGATATTACGTCAAATTTTTAAAATAATTTTATGGCCTTCCCATGAATGGTAAAAAAGATACGCCAAAGAAAGAATTACGAAATTATCGTTGTATAGTTTTTTTTCTCTTCCATTTTCATCAGAAAAAATTTTTCAAACATACCAGCCACAATTTTTCTTTCGCATAATGAAATCATTTTCATTATGATCACCCAAAAAAGATATACTTTTTTTAGAAATATCAAAAATTTCATTTTGACTCAAAAAAGTAAAATAATCTTTCACATTATGGATTCATCTTTTTAAGTAATTTTTCATCTTTAAGTAACTTGAATAAATTACTCAAAGAAATTATAACCAGAAATCTATATTTTGCAAATTTGCAACTATTTGGGCTTACCTTTTTTGCTAGTTTTCCATATCAAATTAAACATACTTTTTAGTCAATTATGTAAAGTGCTACTAGTAATTATTAGGCCACACATTTCATTGGTATTATACATTATAATGGCAACCTTGTCTTTACCGTAAACGACTATTTCATCAGAAAAATCAAAAATAGGATCACTGATTACTAACGTATCGTATTTTTCTATATGATATTTTATATATTTATTATTAGCCTGTTGAGCTAGGATTGCTTTCGTTTTTCTAGGAAATTTAGATCTCCAAGGAACAAATTCGTTCATGAGATATTCTTGAAATTTTGGGTCTACTTTACCAGCTCATGTAAAAGTTAAATACGGTTCTCCTTTCTCCATTTCATCTCAACCATGCATTGTGATCACTTCATAAATATTTTTTAATCATTCTAATCATTCAAAAAATTGCACCTGAGGTCTATTATCATACTTACTGGCTATAGCCATAAATTCAGGCAAAGAGTTCTTGAACATTGAATATTTATTTTCAATCTTTTGTAATAATTCTTTGGGAGAAATCACACTATAATAAGTTGTCTTATTTTTCACTATGCCGGTAGCTAATCACTTTTTTATCAAATTTTTTAAAGCTGAATAAGCCGTCACTCTATTCTCGCCAAGACGTCTTGCTATGCTACTAACAGGAGCACTTCCTATTTCCAAACAAACCAAATAAAGATTTGATTCTTTCTGAGTTAATCAATGCTCTTGAAGAATTTGGGTCAGCATTATTTTTATTTAACACTTAAAACTTAATATTTAATATTTTTTTATCTTCCATAATCTTTTTCAATCTTCTGTAATCATCTGTTCAAAATCATCAGTAATCCCCTTTTACACAAACTCATTAAAAACCTGATACAATATCAGTAGGAACAAAAATATGACGGCGGCCACTATAAATATATTAACAATCATTCATTTAGCTTTCTTAAAAGTCTCCTCTTTACCAGATGAACTGATTAGTAAAAATCCTGCATAGAAAATCGCAAAAACAAACAAAGCTCATATAATCCATCACAAAACAACAGCAACATTTAAAACAAAATCAGCCGCTTTTTGTCAGAACTCAGGAACTTGTGCGATATAGAAAATATAGTCAATTATTTTGATCAACACCAAAGCTATGATGATATTTACGACTCATTTTCTTGCAGTCTTGATTTTATCTTCTTGATCCATGGATGCCATGATTCTAAAACCATAAACCACCATCATTATAATCGCAATGAAAAAAGCTAAGACTTTGAAAAACGATAATATCTGCAAAAACAATCAATTCTGAATTTTATCTACTAATTGAGTACTTCATTGCAGGGTATCGATATTGAGAACTCGTCACAAAATCCACACCGCACCGAAAACAAGAAATGCTCCATAACCTAGGTACATTATGCTATTGGCAGCTTTTTTGATTCAGTCAGGATCCTTGGCTTTCATTATAAATTGAACACCAGCCAATACCAAGAAAATAAAAAGTATAGCAAATCAAAGGACTCTAATCACATCCCAAAGCTGTCATCATGTTGATTGAGAACATTTTGAGTCAGGATTAATTCTATTTGGATAAAAAAGATTTCTAATATTTTCCATTAAAGAAATATTTCTATCAATACAGATGTTGAAAACTGTTTCTACTCTGCCATACTGATCGGGCGTATCATCAGTAAGATAATTAGCAAAATTATCATCAAAAGATGGTGCATTAGCAAATGTCCAACTCAAACCAGATAGAGCAACAGCAAACAATAATAATCCTTTAACTAATTTCATGATTTATATTTGATTTAAAATTTATTTATTTTAATTCCTAATTCGTGTCATTCTGAACAGTTTATCCCGCAAGGCGGGACAGTGAAGAATATAATTTATACTCTTCGTTTTACCTGCCTACCACAGGCAGGCTCAGAGTGACAAATTTTTCTCATTTCTAATTCCTCATTCATCATTCATCATTCCTAATTTATTTAAAATCACGTTTCTCATCAATAAGATCAGAATATTGAATTAATTAATCAAACAACTATTTTTATAATTAAATAAAATCATGTAAGGATTAGTACTCCTATCAATATATTTATTAGATTCTTTTTGACTTTAGCGATATCTCATGCTCCATGAAGTGAATTAGTGACCATCAGAAATCAATTATATATAAGCAATATCACAGCTATAGCCAAGCCAATATAAACAATTCGTTGAAGATATGGATTAATATTATTTCTTATCCAATCTAGAGTATTTGCTATTTTGTATTGACTTTGATATCATCATTGCGTATCTGTAATTGCATCAAGAGCCGTATTCTGAACCCTAGTTGAGCGATCAGCATTTGCTTCACCGGCCACCTTATCCAAAATTTCTATTGGGTTACTACCATATGCTCACCAACTTCATCTTTCTGCAAAAGCAAACGTAGCTATAAATGAAATAACAATTATAAATCAGAATAATTTTTTCATAAAAATATTTTAACAGTAAAACTTTTCTATTATGTATCTAATTTTACTCATTTTATATCTATTTTGCAAATATTTTACAATTGAAAATTATATTAATTTGATTACTGTATTCCCGTTACTAATAACTAATGACTAACAACTAATGACTAAAAAATTTACTTTTAAAATTTTTTTTAATGTGAAGACGACATAGCATAGCAGCCAAAAAAGCAGCCGGTGATGCCAAAAAATCGCAAAACTATGCAAAAATCTGAAAAATAATACAGATAGCCGCAAGAAAATGAGCCGATGCTAAAATGAATCCATCACTAGATCTTGCCTTATCCAAAGCTAGACAATATGGTTTGCCAAAAGATGTTGTAGAGAAGGCTATACTCAAATGATCCTGACAATTAGAATGAGAAAATTTGGAAGAGGTATTCTATGAATGATATTGACCAGAATGAATAGCGCTAATTATAAAAACACTGACATCCAACACCAATAGAACATCATCAGGGATCAAAGTCATCATGTGAAAACATTGATGAACAATGGGTCAACCATGATCTGTTTCTTGGCAATTTAAAGAAAATGGTGTAATCGTAATTAATTGAAAAATTAAGAAAGAAAATATTAAATGAAACATCATGGATATCATTCTACCATTAGACAATGAACAATTTGAAAATGAAATAATGAATTTATCAATCGAAGATTTTGAAATAGAATGAACACAAGCTATTATCTATACCAGTAAACAAAACTTCATGGAAGTAAAAAAATCTTTGGAAAATTTATCATACAACATCACAGAATCAGATATTCAATTTATTCCAGAAAATATGGTTAAAATTTCAGAAGATAGTAAACAAAAAACATTGAATCTGATCAATGCTTTAGAAGATGATGAAGATGTGGATAATCTACGACACAACGCAGAAATTTAATTTCTAATCTATAATTTTTAATTTCACATTTATAATTTACTTGCAAAGTCCCGCATTACTTATTGTTCTATAGATTTCAAAAAGTTTAATTATTTTTTTATAATTAGTTAACTTAGGATATTCTAAATTTATTTTATCAACGATACTTTTTACTTGCCAAAGACTATTACTTTCTCATTTATCAAATCTATTAAGATTAGAAAGATCTGTAATTTTCTTGTTTATCAAATTCAAAGCTGATTGGATAGATAATACTTGATCGTCAGTGAAACATTTCTCTCATAATGTTTCGGACATTTCTTGGATTTCTCACTGGGATATTCATTTACCATAAACATTAATTGTGATATTTCATTGATATTTTATATTTTTTGTATCTGAATATTCTTGTCATCTCAGCTTATCGAAACTAAATGCCTTCATCGAAAAAACAGGAGGTAGGCCAGTAACAAAATCTTTTAGATTTTGGACAGGATCCACAGAGAAATCAGTACCAACAAGATATCCAAAAGTTGGTATGTCCCTATATTTTTCTCTGAATTTATAATAACATATTTCATCTCAATTATTATTACAAGAAACCACACTTTTTACTGTGTTTTTTATTATATCTGCAGTAATCAGCGTATTTTTTCAATTCTTAAACATCCAGCTATAAAGGCCGTATCATATTACCTTATCATCATCCAAAACATCTCAAGATCAAAATATATTTAAATATTCTTGTTTAAGACTTTTTATTTCATTGGATTTAGTTTTCTTAATTTCTTGCCATAAATAATAGAAGAATTCATTTATCAATGAAATATTTTCTTTATTAGAAGTCATTGATAGTTTATCAACGAGCAATAGAAAAGAACGTTTGGAATTAGCCACAAAAGAGACACTAACTGGTATATAAAAGAATCAATTCTGATCTTCTATAATATCTCATATTTGAATATTACTGATTTCATTTGATTCGTTATTATCTCAAACATTTTTAAAAAAATCACTTCGTTTCTGAAACAATGCAATATCTTCATAAGGATTATTTTTCAAAAAATCTATACCAATCAAATTAGTGTTTATTTTATTAGTATAAGCATCTTTCCATATATTTAATCTAGGTAAATAAATATATTGAAGAAAATTAACATAAGGTAATTGCAATGAATCCAGATATTGGACATTCCTAATAGTTTCGTCTTTAAGACTCGTATTTTCTTTTATCAAATCATAAATCGTATCAAAATTTGAAGTCAGATTTTTTTTGTAATCACTTTCTTTTAATTGACTAAAATCATAGCTAGTTAAATTTATAAGCTGAGGAGTCTTAGAGTTAAGATAGGAAATATCACCGTAAAGTTGATAAACAAAATATCCAGCCAATCATAAAAATAATATAGCAATCAATAGCATTACGACACTGTCATTTTTTTTGTTTTTAAGAAAACCAAAAAAACCTGAGAAGGATTTTTTTAAAATATCCCAAGCAGATTTAAATGACTTTAAATCTATATCTATTTGTTTAGTGTTGTCTTTTGTGTTTTCTAGCATCATGATTTTTAATTATTTAAATTATTATCAACAAAATCGGTTATTTCTCTTTTGGCAGTTTCTTGAATAGGGAGTATAAAACTCATATTAGAATTGTTAACTTTGAACACTGTTGATCAAATTTTGATAATCTTCTCTTGTATTTTCAATTGTTTTGCATCTATATTTTCTGAAATTATATATAAACTCTGTTTGAGCATATTAAGTAAATTTGTAACGATAAATATGTGTGGATTCACTATTCATTTTTGTATAAGAGCTATTTCATCTTCCTTGAAAGTATTCACATCAACAGCGAAACTAATCTGTTTATTGGCAGGATCAAATTTCTGGAACGTTATAGAAAAACTTGGCAGGTTTGTTTGTTCCAATTTCAAATCAATATAATTCATCAGCTTTTTAAAAAACGTTTTATCAAATCATGTATCATCCTTGCTTATAAGATCATAATATCTATCGAAATCTCCTATAAGATTACAATCATAATCTATTTCATAAGGATTTAGATAACAATTATTTAGATAAACTAATATATCTTTTTCTCATCTTGCAGATATTTCTTGCATTTTGGATTGGATAATATCGGATGATAGATTGAGTGAACTTGCCAAACTAGAAATAAATGTATCAAGATATGAGAATACCTTGATAGCGCTACTAAATTTTATCATTTCCAATGCCATCAAGGACTTTTTAATAGAAGTCACATATTCTTCATTCTCCAAAAGGTCATACATTTCTTTGGAAAAGAATCAGTATTTGCTAATATCTTTTTTGACATTATCTAGTTTTTCATAATTCTCAATCACAGAATTGCCAACATCTATAACACCATTTTGTAAAATATCTTTTTTCTGAATGTAATTTAATTTACTTGTTTTTAAAATATCATCAATATTACTAGCTCCGTTATCGGACAGGAATGAAAGACTAGCAAATTTATTATAATCACTAAGATTTAATTTGTTATCTACAAATCTTTGTGTATCCTTATATGACTGGACATAGCTAACATATTGCGATGGCATAATAGGTTGAGAAGAAAAATATATATAACGATCATACAAACGGATAATAATCGAAGCAGATCAGAAAATTACTATAGCAAGAAAAGATATAACCAACATTTTTCGATAATTCAATTCGTAAGAAGTTCCTCTGATGTGAGAATGAATACCGCTATCTCATAACTCAACTTTTTTTTCTTTTATCTGTTCTTCTTCAGATAGATCTAAATCAGTTAAATTTATTTCACTACGTTTTTCATCATTTACAGTTTCTTTGTTGATACGAGATATAGCTGTCGCTCCATCATTTATGGCACTTTTATTTTCTTCTTTTGTTTTTCCATCATCAATAGAAATTTTGGAAAAATCAATGGTAGAATTTTCTCCTCCATTAGCAAAAGTATTAGGTTGTGAATTTAAATTGTTTTTTTCTTCTTCAGACATTAAGCAGTATATGGTATAAATACTACAGAACAATTATAATCTAAAACTAAAATAAAAACAAAAAAAGCTGACCTGAATCAGCTATTAGACTTGACAAATTTAGATAAAGTTGTTTGATGTCTGAAGAATAATTTAAATTTCTAACGTTCTATTTCCTAATTTTATAATACAGTTTAAACAACCAATACAAAATCGGATTTAAAATTATATCAAAACTACCATACTGCTCTACCTTGATTCAGCCTAAAGATTCTTTGAAAGAACTCACACTAGATAAAGGATGTTTATCAAATCATGTTGGAGCTCATCACATCAAATCACAGTACAAAAATCCATTATCTCTTGCTCGAGAGAACATTCTATATTTGAGATAATGATGAGACCCGACATTACCAAATTTTCTGTTTGTAAATCCATACAAATACACAATATTGCGTTTATCATAAAGACAGATACTACCTGAGACAAGTTCTCATCAAATATTTGTAACAAATAAATTTCAACGAGAATTTTGAGTAATATATCTGATTAATTTTTCGTATTGATCATATGGTATGATATTAAATCATTTGTCAGAAGATGTTTCTATCCACTTATCATAAAACAATTTATACTGATCTGGCGTCGCCATACCAAATTCTATTCACTTTTTGATAGCTTTTTTGATGCGGTCTTTGCACCCAGAATTCATTTCATCCATTAGCTGTTCATCCGTTTTACTAAGGTCAATTAGTATATTACTTTGTGGCATATTTTCTCTGAAAGAATTTTTTAAATGATAAGTATGACAAAGATAGTGACGAATATTGAGTCTCATTTGTTTCATGTCATCCTTGAAGCTTTCAGATCTATGTGAAACATTTTCAAAACTTATTATTTCGTTAATCAATCAAAGTTGAAAAAAAATATTTGTTTTTTTATCAGAAAACTTATGTTTTAATTTTTTAATTTCTTTACAAACGAATTCTTTATCATCCGGTAGGACGACTCACATGACCTGATATCGTTGAGTTTTAATTGGTCAAATCTTTTTGGTTTTTATCGTGCCAAAATATTCTTTACCAAAAAGATCAACAGTGAACACCGGTTTTTGGTAGACTATCTCTTGTATGTCTCTTCGAAGTTTTGACTGATAAAAATTATAATACATTTCTAAAATAAATTAAAAATTAATTCCCCAATTCCTTAATTCCTAAATTCCACGAACGAAGTGAGTTAATTTTATTTTATTTTTATTTCAAAATCTTTTCATTCTACAAATTTAATTTCCTTAGCCCTGGTAACAGATTTGATATCATCGCTGTAATCAGTAAGTCATTTGATTATCTCAGATTTACCAACAATTTCAATAGAATCTAATTCTGTTCCCAGTCAGATTTGTTTGTTTGTTTTATATCATCTTACTTTTTCTATTATCTGTAAAAGATATTGGACATTCTCATCCACTTTATCCAATCATTTAAATAACGGATTTTTTACATCAGGATATTCAGATAAATGTATAGAATTAATTTTCTCAAATTGCAAAAAATAATCCTGATAAATTTCTTCTGTTATATGGGGGACATAGGGAGAGATCAGTTTAATAATATTGTAGAAAACATTATAAAGTGTATATTGTGCTGCTAATTTTTTTTCATTTCAATTCTGGAAAAGCTCTGGTTTATAGAGTCTTAGTTTTACTATTTCTAGATAGTTATCACAAAAATCTTTTCGGAAAAAATCTTCAAAATGAATTTTAGCCAGACCATATTCATATTTATCTAGATAATTTCTAACGGTCTGAATAGTCTCTTTGAGTCTAAACAAAATCCATTCATCTGTTGGCAATAAATTATTTATCTTGAAATTTTGCAACTCCGAGACATTGAAACTTTCTAATTGCATTTTTACAAATTGGAAAGAATTCCAGAGTTTGGTTACTAATTTCTGTCAATTTTTTAATTCATTTTCATCGAAAAAAGCATCCTTGCCAAGTTGTAGTCATAATGCTCGATATCTCACTGCATCAGCACCCCAATTCTCTATCAACCATTCAGGATCAAATTTAGAATTTCATTTGGATTTGCTAATTTTTTCTCATTTACTAGCAAGCAAAAATCATGAGACCATAATATTTTTGAACGGTATTTGTCAATCTCTAAAATATGTATGTAATGTGGTGTACAAAAGTCGTGTACGGATAATATCATGAGATTGTGGTCTAAGATCCATTGGAAAAATATTCTGTTTGTACCCATCCCTTTCAAGAAATTTTTGATTAATCCAAGGCGTGAGTCATGATGTAAATCGTGTATCTAGGACAAGCGTCTCTGGCCTAATTTGATCTTTTGAGTATCACTGTGGCAAATCTACAGTCGGATCAATCATTCACTGTTCCATTTGTTTCTCTGTCGGCAAAATTATTTTATCATTTTTGTCATATCGAACAGGAATAGGAATTCCGAATTTTCTTGATCTAGAGATATTCCAATCTCGCTCTAAATTTTCTATCCAATCATCAGATCTTTTTTTCATAAAATTCGGATATCGATTCATTTCCTCGTTCTGTTTCAAAAGTATTTCTTTTTTATCAAGCAGGCTTACAAACCACTGTTTAACTGGCAATATTTCGACAGGTACTTTTCATCTTTCAGATATTTTCTTGGATTGAGTTATGGCATCTCTCTTTATAATAATTCCTCACTTTTTTTGAAAAACCTCCATTATCTTTTCTCTTGCTTCTTCTATTTTCATCCCATCAATTTCTTTAACTCAAGAGTTTTGAATCTTACCATATCTATCGATCACAATTTTTTCAGGTAAATTATATTTTTGGATCCAATAAACATCCACTTCATCACCATAACTACAACACATTACCACACCGGTTCATTTGTCCATCTTCACTTTATCATCAGCTAACAAAGGGACCGTCACTCAGATTGGTGTGGTGATTTTTTTTCAGATATATTTTTGAAATCTTTTGTCATCAGGATGGACAAACACAGCTACACAAGCAGGTAAAAGTTCTGGCCTAGTAGTAGCTATTATCAATTCCTCTTCAACGAACTTATTTAATCTTCAGTAATCTTGTTTCATCTTCTGTAATCTTGTCTCATCTTCAGTAATCCTAAATTTTAAATAATTAAAATATTCATCAAATTCTTTTTCTTCCGTCTCCGCTTGAGCTAACGTCGTTTGCATTTTGGTACATCGCAATGCAGGAAATTCTTTACAAACGATATGTCACTCATTATAAAGTTTAACAAAAGTTTTTTGTGAAATTTTCTGAACTTCAGGAGAAATTGTCGTATAAAATCTATCTCGATCTACAGAAAGTCACAATGATTTCCAAAGATCTTGATAAAGGATTTTATATTTATCTACGACTTCCAAACACTTTGAAATAAAATCTTTGCGCTCTACATCTTTGATATTTATACCAAGTTCTTTTTCTACAAGTTGTTCAGTTGGGATTCAATTGTTATCATATCACATCGGATAAAAAACATTCCAGCCACACATTCTTTTGTATCTTGCAATCACTTCCGCTTGGCTGTAAGAAAAAATATGTCAGATATGGATCTTACCCGAAACAGTTGGTGGTGGCGTATCTATGGAATAAATCGGTTTTTTTGAATCTTTATCAAATTTATAAATCTGATTTTCTTCTCGATATTTTTGCCATTTTTTTTCAGATTCTTTATGATTGTATTTATCTCACATCCAAAAAAAGTAAATCTTAAAACTTTGCGAATACACAAAAACAATGCAATATAATTAATTAACCATTCGCACAAAAATTACAAGAAAAAAATAATAGTAATTCGGACAATTTTACTGGTTGAGAATTTTTTAATTATTTATTTTTCGTCCTCACAATTGGTTGCAAGAATTGTAAATCATCATCTTTGTTTGTAACTAAAATATGAGCTAATCTAAATATGATATACCTTTGTGAGGACTAGACCTTTTGGTTCTTTTGTGGCAATGACAAAAGAACAAATAAATGCAATGTCAAAAAGCGAGTATAACGAAGTCCCGCAACGGCGGGGTGAGTTTGCGAAGCGTCAGTAACGACAAAAGAACGAAAGAATAAATAATGCCAAAAAATCTCGCAAAGCGAAACATTTGTAATTAAATAAACATATTATTTAGAAATTTTTATCATTCATATCACATTATAAATTCACCGTCAGAAGCACTATCATTGGAATCTTCCTTAATATTCTTTGTAACATCTTCTTTTACGTTTGATTTAATTTCAGATAATTTAGATTTGTCTGTATTTTCTGGAGTTCAATCCAAAATTTCCCTTTTAGCCATATTAATAATATTAGTAATAAAACTATATTATCTATACACATTTATAAACTAAAGTCAACCACATTTACAGATGGCATATACTTTTTACGAAAAGGCAAGACCCTGTTGGCTATTTCAGACATATTTTTTGACAATAAATGCCCTTTCCGATATAATTTAAGAGATAAAATGCCTAAATCGTGAAAACATTTTATCAATTTAAAATATCATAAATCATATGGATTTACAGACATGTGAACAAACACTTCAAAATCAATCCGATACAAATCCACATCAGATTGAGAATATTTCTCAATTAACAAATGCTGCTCGAGCCAAAGATAAGCCGACATGCGTTTCTCAAATGTGAGGAATGACACAAGTAAAAAACTTTCTGATAAATAAATCAGAATATGAGATTTATAAAAAACAAAATCCACAGACTACAAATATAGTTCAAACTCATGGTGCTTCAACATCATTAACATCAGCAACAATTTCAAATATAATAAGTTCTTATATTTGACCAGTTATTCAATGATTGATTATCATCGTATTCATTATAATATTATTTAAGATAATAAAAAAATGACTCATATTATTCTACGATCTATTTAATTTCAAAAGAATGATTTATCTAAAAGTTATGTTACCTAGGAATGATTCTAAATCAGATCGCGAACAAGACAAAGAAATAGCGAAAGATATGAAAGAAAAAATTTGACGTATGGCACAAGTATTTCACAATATACATAAATTATGAGAATTAAGTGCCCGGGACTCATTTATGAGGGTAATTTTTCATAAACCCAAAACAACCCTTATATTACAATACGAAGAATGAATGTTGCATTTCATTTTATGAATTTATCCTGAATATCAAAAAATAGTTGAGTCATCTATTTCTGCTCAATATGCTGATTGTAGCATAGAAAAGATGTCAGAGCCAAAAATGTTCAGCAAAAAATATCGAGACGTAATGCCAATGATTCCCAAAAAGAATCAAGTTTATAATATTAAAATATTTAAACAACAGCCTGATGATCCATTAAATAATGTAATAGACGCAATGTGAAAAATATCAAGATATGACACTGCTAGCATTATCATACCAATAAAGCCAATAGGGACTCGATGGAATAAGAAAGCACAAAAACGAGCAGAATGACTTTATAGAAACGATAAAACATATGCAGATTGATCGAACATCTTTTTGAGAATCCTCAAAGCTCTAAACCCTTTCCACTTTGTTAGGTTTCTAGTAAGTGGCGCTAAATCACCTCAGGCCGAATCAGAGGGTGAAAAATATAGAGAATGATGAAAGGATTTTGTCCGTATGGTAAAAGCCAAAGAAGATTATCTTAATTCAATGTGAGAAGAAGCGGCCTTACCATTTTTTGAATCAGGACTTATCTTAGCAACATCTTCAGATGATAAATCTAAACTCGAAGGGAATATAGACATCATCGTAAGTGCTTTTAATATATATGGCGATGAGTATGGTAATGAATTAATAGAGCTAAATAAGCAACATGATATCTTTTGATTTATTTACAAACCATTGTGGAAACTAGCAATAATATTTAGATTAAATCATTTCTTTTTTAAGAAAAGTATATTCTGAGTAAATGAACTAAGTTCGCTATTTCATTTCCCTGACAATTCCTATAATCGCTCGCCCATTATTTCTTGGATGTGATATAAGGTCCTACCGGCACCAGAAAATTTACCAGTATTAAATAATCCAAATTGATATGTTATGAATTGAGTTTTAGCCGAAAGTTTCAAAAACTGAAATCTAAGCGAAATACTCAAAGATTATAAAACACATCGAGCCGTATGAGAAAAAACGATAAAAGAGGAAATTCTAAAACCTATTGAAGAATTCACTCAGGCAGAACTCAAATGAAAAGAAATAGTTGAAAAGGTGGAGTGAAACGGAATCCCGCAAAGCGGGAATGGAAAAAAATTCGTGAAGATCACACAAGAAAAAAAATGATATTGATACAAATTATACAAGGACGGAATCCTTTTGTGAGTAAATATTTATAGGAATACCTTCAGTCCTATATATATCAAGAGAGAAGATAGAACAAGACACTATTATTGTATTTGAAAATCTGGTACATGAAAATCCGTATTTTTACAAACCTCAGCAAGACAGGATATCTGGAATGGTGATGGTCTTTGTCTTATCGATCCACATGGAGATCTTGCAGAAGATATTCTTTCTTATATCCCCAAAGAAAGAGCAAAAGATGTAATATATTTTGATGCTGGTAATGAACAAAGACCGATGTGATTAAATCTTTATGAAATTAACACTCTCGATGAAGCTGATAAGGTAGTAAATGATGCAACAGAAATATTTTTAAAAATGTTCTGACCAGAAATTTTTGGGCCAAGATTACAAGAATATTTCAAATATGGAAGTCTGACATTGCTTGAAGATTTCGAAGACAGACCGACATTACTTGATGTTGTGAGACTTTTTACAGATGAATGATATAGAGAATATAAACTCAAAAAAGTTTCAAATCCTGTTGTTAAAAATCGATGGGAGAAAACATTTAACGCAATGGGGCAAAGAGAAAAAGAAGAAATTATTCCGTATTTTTCTGCCAAATTCGTGTCATTCAACACCAATAGAATCATGAGAAATATAATCTGACAAACCAAATCAGGATTTAATTTTGATGAGGTCATGAATTCAAACAAGATATTAATAATCAATTTGTCCAAATGAAGAATCTGAGAATTAAACGCAGAACTTTTATGAATGATATTGGTTTCCAAAATTTACAATTGAGCTATGGCCAGAGCAAAGATTCCAGAAAAAGATAGAAAAGATTTTTATCTTTACGTAGATGAATTTCAAAATTTTATCTCTTGAACATTTGCGGATATCCTATCAGAAGCTAGAAAATATCGTTTAAGTTTGATCATGGCTCACCAATATATTGGACAATTAGAATGATGATGAGGTAACAACATCTGACAAGAGAAATGATGAAAGACTGATGTGAAAGCAGCAGTATTCGGTAACGTTGGTACAATGCAATCATTCAAGGTTGGTGCACCAGATGCAGAATTTTTAGAAAAAGAATATACTCCTTTGTTATCAGCTTGAGATATCGTTTGAATAGCAAACTTCAAAGCTTATATCAAACTAAATATAGATAGCTCCACAACACGCCCATTTAGTTTGAATATGATTTATACTCATGATTATCAAAATCCTAAAATAGTCCCAATTCTCAAAGAATATTCTGCCAAAAAATATGGTAGAAAAAGAGAATTTGTGGATGCAGAGATACAAGCAAGACTATGAATAACACCAGAAGATGAAAGCTCACCAAAGGCACCTGAGACAAATACAGAAATCAGCAATCCAAACATAAATACTAATAAACCATCTGAAACCAAAACTGAGACCGGAAATCCAAATACAAACACCAATTCAAAAATAGTTTAAATTTCCAATTCCCTTATTCCCCAATTGAACGAAGTGAACCCCGTCTTTAGCGGGGCCATAATTACTCAATTTTTACCCCGTCTTTAGCGGGGCACTTATTCCTAACGTCCTAACGTTCTAAATCTCTTGAAAACAAAACGAAAAAAAATATAAGTCAACAATGCGATATTTTTATTATTAAAAAAATAATGGATCTTATACAAAGAACTTTGGTGGTTCTCAAACCAGACACAATTGGACGTTCAATTACAGGTGAAATAATTTCACGTTTTGAAAGAGCGTGACTTCATATTGTTGCAATGAAAATGCTCAGACCAGACAAAGATTTTTTATATCATCATTATGAAAATATAGGAAAAATGATTTCTAGGCGTTGAGAAAAAGCATTCAATGAAACGATTAAAATGATGACTCTTTGACCGGTTATAGCTATGATATTTGAATGAGTAGAAGCGGTCGAACATGTTCGTAAATTAGTCGGTGTAACAGAACCAAAAGCTGCTGCTCCTGGTACGATTAGATGAGACTACGCAAATATGTCATTTCAATATGCAGACAACAAAAAGATAGGTATTCCAAATCTTGTACATGCCTCATGAAGTATAGATGAAGCAACCGAGGAAATTAAACATCGATTTTCTAATAAAGAGATATTTGATTATGATCCTATCCATAGTATATTTACGCGTTAATAAAATTTAGTATTATAGTGCCATAGTTTTATAGTGTAACAAAGTTCTATTTAAGCTATCTAAACTATGATACTATCAAAGCTGACACTATTTATTTAATTTAAAATCTATTATTATGAAAAAATGAATTCATCCTAACTACTATCAAGATGTTAAGGTAACATGCATATGTTGAGCAACATTCTCTATCAATACAGCAGTCCCTTGACCTATCAAAGTAGAAACATGTTATCAATGTCATCCGGCTTTCAACAAAGATAAATTTATTAAGAAAGTTGTAAAATGAAGAATGGAAAAGTTCTTAGAAAGACAAAAGAAGACAGATAAAATTAAGAAATAAAAAGTAGATAAATAGTAAATAGATAGATTGGCGAATAATTTCTATAAACCTATCAAATCTAAATTCTAACGTTCTAATTCCTATGTTCTACTTATGCTAAGAAAGCAAATTATCAAGAAACACATCAACATTGAAAACATTCATCATGTAATATGACATAATGGTATTATTTTTATAAAAGGAACAATTAGAATCATATTAATATTGGCAGTATTATATATCTTATTTTTGGTTACTTCACAATATATCCACCAATCCTATTTACCACGAATTTTCGGCTTAATATGAATAGGTTTTTTTGCAAAATATATAATCAACTTTTTGAACCAATACCTTGATTCACTAATTTTGTCTAACAATGGGATAACTCTTTTTATGTGGGAATGATTAATGAGTTACAAAACAGATTTTTTTGACCGAAACAAAATAGAGACCGTTTCTCACAGTCAAAATAGTTTTCGAGATAAAATTTTCGCTAATTGAGATATTATAATCAAACTTTATGATATCGAATTCCCCTTTGAAAATGTTTCTTATCCGCAAAAGCAAGCGACCAAGATAATTCAATTCAAAGAAAGATTTTGAAATATAAATGCAAATAAAAAAAATCCCGACCAATATAACGATAACATTTCTATCTTAGCAGAAGCCCTTGGTGAAGTAGTCAAAGAATATATGGATAACAAGAAAAACGAAAACAAAGAGAATGAAGAAGAATGAATAGATTTCTAATTCTTTTTATTAACTATCGACTAAAAACTATTGACTAAAGACTATCAACTAAGTTCTAAATTCCTCATTTCTTTTCTCACAGATTTATAATTAGGATAAATTTCGGCGACTAAATCCCGAAATTTTTTTGAATGATTTTTATATTTGAGATGACAAATTTCATGCACGATTACATAACGAACAAATTTCGTTGGCAAATGGATTAAATTCAGATTCAAAGAGATCTTCTGATCACCAGTACAACTTCACCATTTAGATCTAGTCTTTCTAATGATAATTTTTTTGTAATTAATTCACAATAAATCTGAATACTTATCGATTAACGGTTTAGCGTAATCATGCAAAGTATCGCAAAGAAATTTTTGAATATCTTTTTGATTTTTAAAACTTGATTTTACTTTTTCACCAAACAGTATTACAAAATTATCTCACAGTGTTTGAATGTGATTTTTTTTATTATACTTTTCAATTAGTTTTTTTGATTTTTCTAATAATTGATTTTTGAAATTTTCATTATTTTTCAAATATTGTGGAATTGTTATATTTAATTTTCAATTAGATATTTTGGCATATCCATGCCTCACATTCTTATAAATTATCTCATGTTGCATCGTTTCATTTCACATAAAATACATTTTTAATTACCAATATACCAATTACTAATATTCTAAGAACTAAAGACTATTGACTAATAACTAAAGACTAAATTCAATATTTCGCTTTCTTTCATAATCTTTCTTCAATTCTCATCAACTGATTATATTTTGCTATTCTTTCTGATCTAGAAAGTGATCATGTCTTGATAAATCCAGTATTTAGGGCCACAGCAAAATCAGCAATGAAAGTATCTTCGGTGTCTCAAGAACGATGTGACATTATAACACTCATTCCATTCTCTTGTGCCATTCTAACACAATCAACAGTTTCAGATACAGATCAAATTTGATTCAATTTTATAAGAATAGAGTTAGCCATTCACTGCTCTATTCACATTTTTAATCTTTCCATATTGGTAACGAATAAATCATCACCAATCAGCATTATCTTTTTTCATAATTTTTTTGTAATTTCTTTTCGTCAATCAAAATCATCTTCTGCCATACCATCTTCTATTGAAATTATTGGATATTTGGAAACTAAATCTTCATAATAAACAATAAGTTCTTTAGCTGATAAAGATTTACCATCAATATGGTATTTACTATCCTTATAAAATTCTGAAGCTGCACAATCCATCGCTAATTTAACCTTACCTTCATAGCCAGCTTCATTAATTGCTTGCACTATAACCTGTAAAGCTTCTTCATTAGATTTTAGATTAGGAGCATATCATCATTCATCGCCGACAGAAACGACTAGTCACATAGATTTCAAAATCTTTTTCAAAATATGAAAAACCTCAGATCACATTCTAATTGCTTCGTGAACATTTTCTGCTCCAACAGGGACAATCATAAATTCCTGTATATCTACGTTATTATCTGCATGAGATCATCAATTCATAATATTCATCATTGGTTTTGGTAGGATATATCACTGCCCTTTATTCACATATTCATAGATCCATTGATCGTTTGCTTTAGCCACAGCGGCCACAAAAGCCATTGATACTGCTAATATCGCATTTGCTCAAAATTTAGATTTGGTTGACGTTCAATCTAGTTTTATCATAAGTTGATCCAAATCTCTAACCGTCTCAAATTGTTTGCCAACAATTGCATTTTTGATAATTCAATTAACATTTCATACAGCATTCAGAACCCCTTTTCATAAATACCTAAATTTATCATTATCTCTTAGTTCCAACGCCTCATGAACACCTGTAGACGCACCAGACGGTACAATCGCTCTTCATTTACCAATCTCTCATTTCTCATTTATCATTTCTAATTCCGTCTCAATGGTTGGATTTCATCTTGAATCTAGGACCTCCCTAGCGAAAACATTCTGAATCTTATACATTATTATTTGGAAAAATATAAAATCAGATTTTAAAACACATCATTAATCACCAAAAATTCAATGAGACAAATTGCTATAACTATTTTCAATCTGATCATAAACTATTTTGGATATATCTTGGAGTATTCATTTTAGTTTATCCCAATCATATCATCTAGTCATTAAACATAATATATAAGGGTGCTGTGGATAATAAATTATACCACAATCATGTAATTGTTTCTGTTCTGTACCATCCGGTCATATAATTCATCTTTCGCCAAATTTATGAGCGACTTGGATATTTTTCGGTAAAACTTCTTTTATACCATCATTAAATACGGTTGTACTAAGTAATTCCAAAGCCCACTCAGAATTTTCTTTATTTAAGTAAGAAGAATTAAATAATATTCTAAAAAATGTCGCATAATCTTTGACTTTTATATTATTATCAAATTTTCAATCAACAAGTACAGGGAATCATAATCACACATCATAAAACGTAGCCAAAATCTGTTCCAAATTAATATTTTCTTGTAAAACAATCGCCGCTTCATTATTAGAGTACCTGATCATATATTCTAACAATTCTTTAAACGTATATTCTTTACCATTCTCCAAATCTTTTATTGGCTCGAAATTTTGATTAAAAGTTTCTTCATACTGATCATTTTTTTTATAAATCACTTTCTTTTCCAATAATCCTTTTTCAGATTCAGATTTTTTAAGATACGATATAAGAATTGGTAATTTCATCAGACTTGCTGGAGAAAAATATTCTTTCTCATTTATACCTATCCGATCACCGTTATTTAATGATCTAAAATAGACAGAGACATGTTCAATTTCTCACCTATTCAACTTCAAATTCACATAATTTTCAATCATTGTTTTGAAATCTATTTCTTTTTCTTTCATTAAATTTTCTCATTCGTTATATTTTATGATTGGATTAAGTAAATCATATTTTCAGACAAAATCCACCATAATGTATTTTCTATAAAGAATCTGACAGCCAAGAACAATGACAATAATTGCTAGAATAAAAATCCATACAAAAAATTTTTGATTTTTAAGTAATTTCATTTTTATTAAATTTTTATTTATAAAAAAATAAGACCATATATCTTGTAAATTTTTATTCATTACTTGCAAGTAAAAATAAAAAAGAGTGGCCAACATCACATCAGTCCCCCTTTTTATTTTTTTTCGCAACCTGCCTACCGCAGGCAGGCTCGTAACTCGTAACTCGTAACTATTTCTATTCTATAAATCACCCACTTTGGATATCTCGTAGATTCTTATAAATTCAATTATTTTTAGCCAATAACTCTCTATGGCTTCATTTCTCTATAATCTTACCGTTATCCATCACTATAATTTTATCCATTTTCATAATTGTTGAAAGTCTATGTGCTATAACGATCACGGTCTTATTCCTTATTACTTCATTGATTGCCTCTTGTATAAGTTTCTCTGATTCAGAATCCAGACTTGAAGTAGCTTCATCTAAAATAAATATTCTTTTATTCTCCAGTATTGCCCTAGCAATAGCTACTCTTTGTCTCTCTCATCAACTAAGTTTAATTCATCTTTCACCCACTAAAGTTTCATACCCATCTTTAAATCAAATTATGAATTTGTGACATCTTGCCATCTTAGCGGCATTTACCATCTCCTGGTTACTAACATCAGGTCTTCAATAAACTATATTTTCTCTCAAACTTCTATGAAATAATATTGGATCTTGTGGAACTATAGAAATATTCTTTCTCAAACTTTCTTGAGTAACATTAGCTATGTTCTGACCATCAATCAATATCTCTCCTCATTGGATATCAAAAAATCTTAATAACAATTTTGCTAATGTAGTCTTACCAGATCACGAATGTCATACAATAGCTATTTTCTCTCATGGCTTGATATCAAGATTAAGTCCATCAAATATAGGCACAGCATTATTATAAGTAAATTTTAAATCCCTCAACTCAATCTTTCCACTATTTACCACCAAATTTTTATCAGATTTATCTGCTATTTCATGTGGTTTATCAAGAATTTCAAGCATTTCTGCGGATTCTCAGATAGCCCTATTGAGTTGCTTAAGTATATTTCTTATATTAAATAGCTGTTCAAATAATTTAAATATATAAACTTGGATAAGTATAATCATTCACGCAGAGATTAATCATTTACCTCGTGCCTGGATAGCAAAATAAATAGAAGATATTTCAAAAACAAATATTAATAATGTACTAACAAAGAACATCCATTCCGCTCTCATTCGTTTTTTTCTAATAAGATATTCTCGATATTTCACTGTGTCACCAAATCTTTTAACTTCTCTTGTCAAAGAAGCAAAAGTTAAAACATTAAAATGATTAGTAATGGTATCAGACAATTCTCATGTCACTTTAGAATCTTGTTGATTTGCTCTAATCTCGTAAGGCATATTCCATTTAAAGAAAAAATACTGAAACAAAGAAAAGATCAAGATAAAGGCTAGGAATATCAATCATATTATAGGACTTTTTTTGCCTACTACGATTACTATAAATGGAAGATAAATAATAATTCTTATAAGATTAAATATGAATATATCAGAGACTATTTCATAAGAATAAGTTAATTTATTTACCTTTTTTACTAATGCTCATGAAAAATTATTAGAAAAAAATCTGAATGAGTGTTTATTTAGGTAGGCAAAACTATACTCAAATATTCTTCTCATAACTCTGGGCTCAAATGATGCTGTACTAAATCATACCATTCTCCATCAAGCAACAGAGAAAAATTCTACTATAGCCATACTTATTAAGATTCAAATTAATACTGGTACAAGAGAGATTCTAGCAACGTTACTTACTTGGACCACATCTACAATTCTCGTATAAAATATCGGCAGAATAAGGCTAGCTAAAGAGCATATCACCATACCGACACATGCGACAAAAAATGGCCATTTATTGGTCATAGTCATTTTCCAAAAGAATGAGATTACTCTTTTGACTCATACTTTCTTTAAACTTTCTTTGTCCATTTTTTATTTTTAAGGGTAAATTAATTATAATCTTTTTTATTCCTTTAGCAAATTAAACAAATCGTAATTACAAAAAACCGCCACATTTTTATTCCGTGACGGCTTTATAAGAGAGATATTTTTTTGATTTATTTTAAATACAAAATTTCTTTCTTACGCTCGTCTATCACGGCATTTCAATCAAAATATGTGACAATCATTAGTGAACAATTAGCTCTTCTCATTAAATATAAATCCACAAAATAAATTTTTTAATTTAAATAGTAGCCTATACGACTATGGTACTATACGACTATTAGACTTTTACTATATACGAATAAATATCAATTTTGTGACAAAAAACTTTTTATTTATTCTCTCAACGTTTATCAATGTTAAGCAATGTTTATCAATGGTTATCTATTTTTAATTTTTAATTTTTAATTATTAATTGTTAATTGTTAATTATATTTTACCACCTCTATTCACAAACGTTTCATATAATCCAAGACTTCTTTTTTATAATTTGGATCTTCATAACTATTTTTATATACAAATTTTTTAATCCCAGAATTTACTATCGCTTTTGCACAATTATTACAAGGGCTTACTGTGGAATACATTATTTTACCTTTCGTATTCATAGGACATTTGACCATCGCATTTATTTCTGCATGGGCTCATCTACAAAGATCTTTATGATCACACATCACACCATCGACTATTTTTGCACATCATACCTTATCACAATGTACATCTCATCTAGCTGGTCAATTGTATCATATAGATATTATATTATTTGTTTCAGGATCAACGATCAAAACTGCGGCTTTGACATAGAGACAATGGCTTCTTTTGACAATAGTTTCACATATCTCCATGAAAGAATTATCCCAAGAGATCTCTTTTTCTTTTACCATTTTTACAAGATTAAAACATATAAAAGCGATATGCTAAATGCTGAATGCTTTATGCTACAAGCTTCATACTTTATATTAATTCCCTTATTCCACAATTCCTTAATTCCACTAGTGTAGCGAGTAAATTCCTCAATTCTCAATTTTTATCAATGTTTATCAATCGTTTATCACAAAGTGTTTATCACGAACGAAGTGAGTATTTATCAATTTCCAATTATATTAACGGTTTTCCCGTCATTTCTTTTGGAATCTTGATTCACATAATTTTCAAAACCGTTGGAGCAATATCTGACAATCATCATTGTGGTTTTACTTTTTGTACTTCTCAATTTTTTATATACCAAAACGGTACTGGATTTGTAGTATGTTCTGTATGAGGATCTTTGGGTGTTCACATTTGTTCACAATTCCCATGATCAGCCGTTATCAGAAGTTCCCGTTTGTTCTGTTTACAAAAAGAAATCATATTTCAGATTATTCCATCCAATTTTTTCATTGCTTTGATTACTGAATTTATTTTTCAAGTATGACCTAGTATATCTCCATTAGCAAAATTTATTATAACAAAATCAAAACTTTTTGCATTTGAAATGAACTCATCATAAATCTCTTGAGCCGACATCTCCGGATCCAAATCAAATGTTGCTACCTTATGTGATGGTACTAGAATATCTTTTTCACCATCATAAACCACTTGTCTGTTTCAATTAAAAAATTTGGTAACATGAGAATATTTTTCTGTCTCCGCCAAATGTAGTTGTCTAAGCTCATGATTGGAAATAATCTCTCATAAAGTATTTTTAACTCTCTCATTTTTTAGGAAAATCGGTCCATCATATTCTTTATAATATTTGGTCATAGTTGCGATATAAACATTATCTAATTTCTCAGTAATGAAATTTTTACTTCGCTTTGGATATTGTTTTTTGAGATCAGGACGACAAGACACCATCAAAGCCTGAGTTAGCTGCCTAGCCCTATCAGATCTAAAATTCAGATGAAATATTGCATCACCATCAGCTATTCTTTCTCATTCTACAAAATTTACTGGTAACATAAATTCATCTGTAATTCATTTCTCATACGATTTGGCAATATATTCACTAGGAGAATCACTAGTTTGAGTTTGATCAAAAATGATTTCATCATAAGCTTTCTGGATTCTATCTCGATTATTATCTCTATCCATCCCGTAATACCTACCACCCAATGAGGCTATTCTCACATTAGGAAATTTTTTTAAATATTTTTCAAAATCTTTCATTAATCCAAGTGCCGAATCAGGATCCATATCTCTGCCATCAGTAAATAAATGTAAATTCACAGATATATCCTTAGGAATTATTTTTAATATTTTTTTCATGTGATCCTCAGATCCATGGACTCATCAAGGCCCAAAGATTTGCAAAAGATGAAGATTGGATTTGTTTTTTCTACAATGTTTGATTCCATCTTGAAATGCATCAATTTTTGCGAAACTTCCATCCTCAAACATATTGTTGATATTTGTTAAATTTTCTTTGATAATTCTTCATGCTCCGATAATAAAGTGTCCTGTCTCAGAGCCACCGATTTGTCAAGTTGGAAGTCAGACAGCCTTACCAGAAGCCTCAATCTTAGCGTAAAGTTTAGAAAATAATTTCTCAAAATTTTTTCATTTAGCCAAAGTTATCCCATTCTCTTTTGGGGTTTTTTTATTAATTCCAAAACCATCTAATACTACAAGGACAACTTTTTTCATAAAATATTTCAAAACAGCAATTAAAAAAATCTTAATACACTAAATTACGATAAAAAACTTAAATATTATAAACTACACATAAAAATGCAAAATCGCACAATAAATGTACCTGCCTGCCGGTAGGCAAGTTTGCTCGTCCCGCAACGGCGGGATGATAATTTATTATAGTTATCTTATATCGAAATGCAAGCGAGGAAGCTATATTATTCTTTTATTTTTTAATAAAATAACTAATGCGATTTAATGTGAATAATTATTTCTAGTCTTATTATACGGTTTGCCCATTCCACGAAATGGTCTTTTAGAAGCACGAGAATCATTAACTGAACTCGATCAAAACTTTCTTGGCCATTTACTATTTCACCCTAAAGGGCGTGAATCATCTCTCGATTGCCTAAAATTCGATCATCCAGCATCATCTCTTTTTCAATGAAAATTTCTTTTATTTGAAAAATGCGTTTTATTTAAATTTATTTTTCATTTCCCAAATTTGTCAGTCGATTTATCAAGACGATAAGTAGCAAATTGTCATTTGGTATCCACCACTGGAATATGATCAGATTTTTTAATTTTGGTATTATGCATTTTTTCTATATCAGAAAGGAATCTCTGTTCTTCCTCAGATACAAGCATGATAGCTTTACCATATGCTCAAGCTCTTCCAGTTCTGCCAATCCTATGGATATAACTATCCGATTCTCTAGGAACATCAAAATTTACAACCAAACCAACATTGTCCATATTTAGACCCCTAGCGGCCACATCGGTAGTGACTAAAACTTTGAGATGTCATTCTTTGAACTTTTTGAGAGTAGCGTTCCTTTTGCCCTGAGACATATTCCCGTTGAGCATTCATACATTGAAACCTGCCTTTTCTACAGCGATACTGATCGTTTTGGTATTTCTTTTGGTCTGCGTAAAAACAAGGATTTTGTCATTGTTATGTTTTCGAATAATATTTAGAAGATTGGAAATTTTATCTTGATGGGGTACACTTACAAAACTATGATTGATTTTATCAACGGTCACGGCCTCCCCTATTTTGATAAATTCGTAATCGGAAATATGTCCTTTGATAATTTGTTTGATGTCATTATTTATCGTTGCACTAAAAGTGGACGTCTGCTGTAGTTGTTTCATCTGTCCCCGTATTTTTTGAATATCACGGATAAATCACATATCAAGCATTCTATCTACTTCATCCAAAATCAAAAAGCTGACATGAGAAATATCTATCACTCTTTGATTGATAAAATCCAAAAGTCTTCCCGGAGTTGCAACAACAATACTTGGTCATCTTTGTAAATTCTTTTTTTGGATTACCTGACTTGCTCCACCATAAACACAGACAGTGTTCACTCTATAATACTTAGTTAGTTTAAAAATTTCATCAGTAGTCTGATTTACTAATTCTCTGGTCGGAGAAAGAATAAGTGCCTGTAGTCATTTTCTGTTGGTATCTATTTTCTGAAGCAATGGTACCAAAAATGCTGCAGTCTTACCTGTTCCTGTTTGAGATTGTCCAACAATATTTTTGCCATCTAAAGTCAGTTTAATTACTTGTGCTTGGATATCTGTGACATTATTATATTTCATCTCAGCCAATGCTTTGAGTAGTCATGGCTTGAGATTGAATTCTGTAAATAACATATTTTTAAATAAATGTTAAATGATAAATGTTAAATGTTAAATGCTAAATGCTAAATGCTAAATGCTATATGCTATATGCTATATGCTAAATGACTAATTTTCAATTCTCAATTCTCAATTTTTAATTTCTAAATAATTTCTAAAATCCAATTTTCAATTCCTAATTCATCATTCATAATTCCTAATTTATATTCTTCCCCGCCTTCTTTCTATCAGTTACACTTAAATGTACTTTTCTTAGTCTAATATTTTTGGGCGTAATTTCCACATATTCATCTGTACTAATATAAGCAAGTGAATCCTCCAAAGTTAACGTAATAATCGGCTCCAATCTCATCGCCTCATCATTTCAGCTTTCTCTAACATTTGTCTGTTGTTTATTTTTGGTAAGATTGACTATCATATCTCAAGGCTTTGCACTTTCGCCAACTATCATTCATTGATACATAGACGCACCAGGAAGAATAAATATTTTCCCTCTTTCTTGTAACTTCCAGATGCTGTATTTCATGCATTTGCCATTTTCTTGACTAATCATAGATCAAGTAGTTCTCTTTGGGATCTCTCATTTATAAGGTGCGTAATGAGAAAATGAACTATACATGATTCACTCTCACTTAGTCATCAAAACAAACCTTGATCTAAATCAGAGTAATCATCTTGTTGGTATTTCAAATTCCAAAGTTGTAAGTCCATTCATAGTATTCATATTTGTAAGCTGTCATTTTTTGTTAGCAACAACATCTATAATTGTCCCCGATAATTTTTCATCAACATTGATGACGACATGTTCTATAGGTTCTGTTTTCTTGCCATGTTCTTGTTTAAAAATTACCTGCGGAGCAGATACCTGCAGCTCAAATCACTCTCTCCTCATTGTTTCTATCAATACTGACAAATGTAATTCTCCTCTACCAGAGACTGCGAACCTATTTTTATTTGCTCCATCGTTCGTAGCAACGGGGTCAAAATCTATTTCCAATCCGACATTGGTTTGTAATTCTTTTTGCAACCTTTCCAAAATATTTTTTGAAGTCACGAGTTTTCATTCCTTACCAGCAAAAGGCGAATCGTTAACAAGAAAATCCATAGTTAATGTCGGAGCATCCACTTTGATTGGTGGAAATGGCTCGCATCACTGGACACAAATAGTTTCTCAAACGTAAATATTTGGTATACCAGCAATAGTCACGATATCACCACATTGTGCCTGTTTAGTTTCCACTCTTGAAAGTCATAATGTAGTAAATATTTTAGTTATTTTACCTTTTCTTTTAACCCCGGCATTATCGAAAACCACAACCTCTTGACCTTGGCTAACCGTTCATTCATAAACCCTTCCTATACCAAGTCTTCCGATAAAATCATCATATCATAGATTAGCAATTTGCATGCGGAATGGTTTATTTGTATAATCTGGAGCTGGCAGTACTGCTTTTTCTATCAAATCAAACATCGGAACAATATTCCCATGCTCTTTGGCTTCAGCGAAATCCTTGAGATCATCGAAAGCATATCCTCCTTTGGCACTACAATATATTATAGGAAAATCTGCCTGTTCATCAGTTGCTCATAATGCAAAAAACAAATCAAAAAGCTGATTAACAACCCAGACTGGCCTTGCTGTTTCTTTATCAATTTTGTTGATAACCACAATAGGTTTGAGTCCAAGTTCCAAGGATTTTTTGAGTACAAATTTCGTCTGTGGCATCGGTCATTCATAAGCGTCAACCAAAAGTAATACACTATCGACCATTTTTAAAACTCTTTCTACTTCACTTCCAAAATCAGCATGTCATGGAGTATCTATGATATTGATAACATTACCTTTATATTTGATAGAGGTGTTTTTGGAATAAATTGTAATTCCTCTTTCTCTCTCCTGGTCATTACTATCCATGATAAGATTTTGATCTTCCGCTATTTTCATGGTGCCAGATTGAGTCAACATTTGATCGACTAAAGTAGTTTTACCATGATCCACATGGGCTATGATTGCAATATTTCTTATGCTCATAATTGTGTATTGAATTAAAATAAAAAAGACCTCTCTGAGAAAGTCTTCATGTAAAAGCATATCTCGATTAGCCTATGTATAAGCTTTTCCCAGCCAATTGCAAACCTTGTTTTGCTACAATTCTAAAATAAGGAAGAAAATGCATAAGAAATCAAAAAAAATCGCTAATACGATCTTTTTCCTAATTCATCATTCATAATTTATAATTTCCTGAGTGGGGTGGCTGACGGGGATCGAACCCGCGACAAACGGAGTCACAGTCCGCTACTCTACCAACTGAGTTACAGCCACCATTTTTAAATTAACACTTCATGCTTTATGCTAATTACCAATATTTTAATTACCAGCTACCATCTAATTCATCATTCATCATTCCTAATTTATAATTTTATAAGTTACAGCCACCACACATAAGTAATTTAACGGACAATAAGATAATTAATTCCTAATCAGTTTCAAGATTACATTTCTCCCATAACCTGGAAGATAAAGATTATTGCTAAATTAAGCGTCAAAACAAGTCCTTAAGCCTAGATATTAATATTCTAACCGAGTAAACAACCTCTTTTCAATTTCAGTAAACGTTATGTCATAAACGTTTGTTATTGTAGCAAATATATGATATAATCACGTTTTACCATTTATTCAATAAAGAATAGCCTTCTTACCTAGCGAAAATAGATAGATAAATCGACAACCTTCTATTTAGCCAAGCATTCAAATATCCTACTTGCAAATAGACAACACATAATTAAAAATCAAGCTTGTCTGCTATAAACAGGGCGAAATTTTATAATTTTGATTAAAAAAGATTAAAAAATGCATATCAAAATAGATTCTAATAGTTCAGACCAAAGGTTCGATAGGTTTCTTAGAAAGTGGTTCAAAAACTATCCTGATATTAAATTATCAGACATTTATACATGGATTAGAACAGGTTTTATCAAAGTCAACAACAAAAAAGCTAAAGAGCAATATAGGCTAGTGGATGGCGATACGATAGAAATAAACGATAAGATCGAGCTCGGGAATAAGAGAAAAACAAATACAACAGATACAAAGCAGAAAAAATTCGATAATTTAGATACTCTCAAGATCAAAAAGATGATTTTATTCGAAGATGATAATCGAATTTGCCTAAACAAACCGGCAACTGTGGTTGTCCATCCTTGAAATGCCCATTACCTAGACCTGTCTATGAATGACTACTTAGAAAAATTAACAAGCAATTATAAGGCTGGTTCTACTTTTAAGCCATCATTTGGATTTAGGCTTGATAAAGACACTTCTGGGGTTTTGATTGCTGCCAAAACTTATGATGCGATCCAATATATCAATAAAATCATCAGGGAAAGACAGATTGATAAGTTTTATCTTGTTATAGTGATATGAGAATTTCCAGATTATGTGAAAATAGATAAGCCACTAGAAAAACAATATAATCAAAAACTCGATAGATGAGAAACTGTGGTAAATACTAGATATGGTCAGAAAGCCATCACAGAATGTTGGAAACAGAAGATCATAAATCATCCCACATTATGAAAATTATCTTTAATAAAAGCACAAATCCATACTGGTAAAATGCATCAAATCAGAGTTCATCTAGCATCCGTTTGATTCCCAGTCCTATGAGATATAGTTTATGGGAAACCTGCCATCAATAGGATTTTATATAAAACAACTAAAGTCTCTAGGCAACTTCTTCATTGTCGAGAATACAGTTTTTTTGATATGTTTTCTAACAAAAAATTAACACTGACCGCACCCATACCAGATGATTTTCAAAAAATTATTCAAATATATTAGATTACAAACGAAAAACTTATTTGAGATTAACACATAAATTATTGGGAATAAAATAATAACTATGTTTCTTGATTCCATTTTAGCAAAACAGAAAAATAGTTTGAATTAGAAATCCAAATGATTATTCTAAATCCATAACGATTCCTTTTAATATTTTAATTTAATAAAAAATGAAAAACATTTTTTGGACAACTATTTTTTGGTTAGTAATTGTAGTTTTATTCTGATTTTATGTTAAATCATATAACCAAGACTTATGATCACAAATTACAGCTTGGCTAGGTAATACATGAACTATCGTCGGAGTATCAAGTGACACATCAGATTCAGTTCTTAGTGGGGTTAATTGAATTCAAACAATGCTTGAAACAATGAATACAAAATTAGATGACATAGCTACTAAATTATGAACCAGCACTTCTAACACAGAGAATATTTCTACAAGCACCGAGATTCCAACCATGATTTGAACAGGCACGAAATAATCTTTTAAAAAATTAAAAAAAACAAATGAAAAAAATCTTCTGGACAACGGTATTTTGGCTAGTTTTAATATTTCTATTTCGATCTTATCTAAGACTTTTTGATAAAGATCTTTGAGTAGAAATTTGATCTCGATTTGGTAGAACCAACACTGTTTGTGTTACAGCTAACACATGACAAACTGCTATAGATGAGCAATTGAATGTTATTCAAACACAACTCGATATTATTTCTCAGAAGATAGAAAAATGAAATAATTCTGAATATTTAAACGACAATGGATTGAGTACCAGTACGCCAACTGATGTGAAATTATTTTATTTTAATCAAAAAGAGGACCAAAAATTACCAATCTGACAACAGATCAATATTGATTCCATATTGCCAGTTACTCGTACTATCGCAAAATCAAATAACATAATCCAAGACACCATAAACCAGCTTATACAATGAAGCATCACAAATAGCGAAAAGGACAAATGATTTATGACAGAATTCCCGAACAGAAATTTTCAATTAGTAAGTTCTGAATTAAAGGCTGATTGAACGTTAATTCTAGAATTTACAGAAGTTCCTGGATTTACTGACGGATGATCAGCTCGTATGCTTATATTGGCAAACTCTATTTCCAAAACAGCAATGCAATTCCCACAAGTAAGAAGAGTCCAGTTTATTCCAAACACACTATTTCAACCATAAAGCTCAACTCAAAAAATAAAGAGAAAGCAGATCACAATTGAAGGTCTGTTTTTTATTTTTAGTAAGAATAACAAGAACTTGACATTTCACAGAAAATAATTAAAATTACATAAACATTTAAATTTTAATATACAAAATATGGGTAAAGTTTTAAAATGAATTTGAGAGGAAATGAAGGCAATGCCAGCAAGATTATATAATAGTGGAACTGTTCCTTTGAAGGCTGGTTGAGAAGTTGTTAATTGATGATTCAATATTCCAAATCAATTTTTTGCATGAATGAGAAACACATTTGAAACATTAAGACAGACATGAAATGCTCTCAAATATAACTTTTTGAATTTCGCTGACGTCAAAGGTAAACGATATCAAAAATTGTTAAAAATTCCCGTGAATCTCATTTCAGCATGTACTCGAAGACCCTTACTTATAGCATGAGATTGATTAACTAAAATATTAAAGAAATGAGTAATTATGCCATCTATTAGAATGGTTAGAGATACTGTATGACATACACTTAATTGAATATGAAATTCCACACTTAAATTTATGAGTAAGGATACAGAATATCAGTGGCAAAAATACGCAACAGATGAAGCATGAGACTTATTTATGACGCTCAATGCCAATTTTTGATTTTTATGAGTAGACCCATTAAATAATAGTTCCGGATGATTAAAAGAAAACAGCCCTAAAGAAGATCAACCAAAAGAAGAAAAATGAAAAGGTCGACGAGCAAGAAGAAAAGAAAAGAGAGAAAAAAAAAGAGCAGAAAAAAATGCTAAAAAAGAAGAGAAAAAAATGGAACAACCAAAGATAGAAAAAAAGTCAGAACAGCCAAAGGTAGATAAAAAGGTTGAAGAGCCAAAAAAAGAGAAAAAATCAGAAACAATAATGAAGAAAAAAGAAACCAAAAAGATAGAGCCAAAGACAGATGATAAGCCGAAATCTATAAAAGAAATTGAAGATAACCATAAAAAAGTTAATAAAGAAAAAGATATCAAAGATAAAAAACCTCGAAAAAATTTAAATGAATTTGAAAAGAAGAGATATCAAAAAGATTTTGAAGCTTTACTTTGAAACAATTTAACAGAACAGTGAGTAATTGATCGATGAGAAAAGAACAAAAAGTGAAGTACGATAGAAGAAATAATGGAGAATCTAGAAAAAGACTATTACACCTTCTCTACATATATACAAGATGAAATAGTAGGTAAACAACAACTAGCAAAATCTGCTTAGAAAAAATATTTTTTGTAATCATTTATTAATTCATCTAATTTCACAATCTTGTCATCTCTACTTTTTTTGTTTTGATGTTTTTTTCAACATTTCGCACATTCAAATAATATCTTCAAATCTCAATTTCTAATTTCATATTGTGTTGGATACATTTTCCCTCAACAAATAGATTTTCTATCACCTGGGACATTCATATCAACATGCAAAGAAACAAAACAATACGGACAATGATTTCTACAAGTTTTATCAGCTTTAGAAATTTTTTTTCAACAATTTACACAAGAAAATTCTTCGTTTATCTTCTTCATTTTTTCTAAAATTTTTAAAACCTCCAATCTTCTGTAATCTTTTTGGACCGAAGTGACCGTAAACAACCAAATTTAATCCTTAAAACATTAAGGTGGGTAACTCCGTCAAACACAAGGCTTGACTTTGTGGTTCCCATGTGGAATTTTGAGGAAATAAACCGTTTGACCATCTACGCATCACTCAGTCTTTTTTAGACTAAATTTATTTTTTTCTTTTTCAAGAGGTATTTTGATCAGTTAATAGTTATGTGTGATAAGTTATTTTTTTTATTCTAAAATCTTTTTGTAGTCAATGATTCGGTTCTTACAAAAAGAATTAGTCGGACAATTTCACTGGCTGAATTTTTTGTCCTCCGTTTTAAAGGAGGGGTGGTGCGAAGCACAGGAGGATTTACAAACAGAATATAAATTCAAAATAGAATACTCTTACGTGTTTTATAAATCCTCAGTCTCGTCATTTCATCCCTCGCCAGCTCCTTTTCCAAAGGAGCACAAATTGGCAATGCCAAAAAGTAAGTCTGCGAAGCTTCTATAATATTAAAAAACTAAAAATATAAAATTTTTTTTTAACAAAAAACATGGAAATTATTCCCCATGCTTTTCCAAAATTCAAATAATTACAAACACACATAGATTATTCATTTGATCATTCATTTGAATCCTTGTTTATAATTCTATCAGGATTTTCTTTAGCAAAATCTACTTTCACAACCCTTCACATAAGTTCTTGTCCATCCATCTCTTTTTGTGCCTTAGCTGCATCCTCAGGATTTACGAATTCTACGAAACCGAATCCTCTACTCTTACCAGTTTCTTTATCAAGTTTTACTCTAGCAAAAGTCACTTCTCCAAATTTGGAAAATTCATCTCTGAGACCTTGTCATCTCATTTTCCAGTTCAAACCACCAACAAATAACTTAGTTTGACTGATAATTGCATTTTCTTCACTCATTTAACCAATAATAATAAATAAATGTTCCTTGAATCTTTTTGAAAAAAAATTCACGAATGAAATTTTAATATTTTCCCAATAAAATACAAATGAATTTATATAACTAAAATCCCAAGTTCAGAACATATAAGCCAAAACAAACAAAAATTTGCAAAATAAAGCAATCTGATTATACTTAAAAAAGGATCCACCTCGCCTTGCGGGGCAATAGGATTAAAAGTTTATCAATATTTAACTGCCTTAGCTTATTAATTATCAATTCTTAATTATTAATTATTATTTATAAATGGTTGATCCCCAAACAACACAAACCCAAGACCAAAATAATGAATTTCTCTGATGATCAGAAGATATTTTTAATAATTCAGATATTTTCTTTGATAATACAGATACGACTGAACCCATGGAATCGACTGATGACAATGAGCTCTTTACAAAAGATCTTCCTGAAAAATACAATGTGGAAAATAATGAATCTGAATTATCATACGCCGATACTCTAAATAAAGACAAATTATATGAATATCAGTCAGAAAATATTGAAATACCAAAAGAAATATCAGAAGGAACATTACAGGAGACAAAAGAACCAGAATATAAAATGGATGAAAAATATTATCCTAAACAAGAAGGCCAGGTGGTTCAGAAATTAGAAACAGTTAAGCAATCAAAACCAGAAGATGAAGATATTGAAGAGTTTTCTCAAGAACAAAAAAAATCTGAAATACAGAATAAATTTAGTGAGTTATTGGATCTTACAAATAAAGTTTATGAATTAGATAAATCTATAGTAGACGAATGATTTGAAATTATCGGAGCTGATAATGATAAATTAACAATATTATATCAATTCAAATTAGAAGAAGATGATACTTCAGAAATCGCAATTAATAAATTAGAAATAGACAAGGAATCGGAAGAAGAAAGTTCTAACGAGCTAAGATTTTTTATTGATCCAGACACTTCTTCATTTAATATTATATTGAATGACACATTGCTTTTCGATGAGTTAGAAGATTTACCATCGGAGCCAAAAAAGAAAATGCAAATCATAGATAAGTTAAATAAATTTATTTTCCTTGCATGAGAACATCTCAAAAAAATAGAGAAAGAAATCAAAGAAAAATTACAAATAGAACAAGAAAGAAAAAAGCTTCAAGATATTTTCAGAAATTTCTAACTATTTTTCTATCATAATTTGTAAGGAACGGTCGCGACCGTTCCCTACTTTTAACTTTAAAATTTATTTTGTAAGGGACGGTTTTAAATTTATCCCGGGGATGCGGGACCGTCCTCTACTTTTTCTTAATTCCCTTTTTTTAATTCCTAACATTCTATTGACTACGGACTATTAGCTAAATTCGTTCTCATCATCATCAGCATCACATATCATCTTAATTCCAAATTATCCGGTTGATCAATCAATTTCATAATACCAATATCTTTTAATGCATTCAAATGGTCAGTATAGAAATATTCTCATCCATTATATTTATCTCACCGAATAGCTCTAGATAGTGTGGTTCCAAATTGAGCTCTAGACACATCTACATCTGGGCTAAAATATTTACTTGGCAATCAATTTGAGTCTAGTCACATCAATCCAAGCTGACATGCTAGTTTTGCATAAAATTTCATTTCGTAAGTTTCGTTTTGCATATCATCGAATTCACAAACTATTGAAGTATTGGGGGGGTTTTTCAAAACCCTGATAGCGAAATTACTAATCATTTTTGCAAGATGTTTTCTGATCAATGTTCAATTCATATTAGCATTATTAATATTGGGAATTGTAGTTATTCATACATTATAAGCATAAATATAAGCTGAATTTAATTCAGGACTGAATACAGAACCGACAATATTTGGTCATTGAGCAACGCTATTGGTTTGAAATATAGTTAATTTAGCAATTCCTCATGTAATAGTTCAGCTAGCAATGATTCATGTATTCAAATTACAGCTGTTTCATAAATTTCCTCATTCACAACTCGATCAAGATTTTAAAATATATTTTCAATTAGAACAGGTTAAATCAACAGTTTTACATGTAGGAGAAAAGAATCCTCAACCACCGCCACCTCCTCATCAAGAAGATTTAGTTGTTACAGTAAAAGTTCAATTTATATCACCAATAGTTAAAGTCGCTATAACTTGTGTAGAATATGAACTGGATGAAGTTAATTTAATTTTTATGGTATCTCAACTATAAATAGTTCAAGTCATGGAAACAAAATTTCATGTATTATTTAATTGATAAGTTCAACCTATAATACTAATCTGACTGCCAGTATTTATTCAGCTTATAATTATTTGGTCAGAAGTATATTCTATGTTTAATTCCGAATTACTGATTGGGTTAAATGTAAACAAATCTGGCCGACTATCTCGCAACAAAACAAAATTTCAAGTTTGAGAAAATTCTGAATATCATCAAAGTAAATCGAATGCTTTTATTTTTCGATAATAATTACCTCATGAGAATGAATTTAGACTAACTCATGTAACATAAACAATTCATGTCGAAATTAAATTATTCATACCACTGTCATTGCTTAGTTCATAATAATAACCACTCATTCATCAAGTATCCACAGAAGAATTTCGAAGTAAATTTACAATTCACGAAATATTTGATCATGAAATTGGCGAAAACAAAATAGGTATGCTTGGTTTTGTCGTATCCAAAATGATACTTGCTGTATAAAGCTGAGATTGTTTAGCGATATTATCAAAGAAGATCACGCCGACATTTTTTACTCCGTCTCAAGAAGTGAGTTGAACAAAAATATCCAATCAAGTTAAGGTTATATTTCAAGTCAAAATACCGATCATCCCGGCTCAACTTAATTGATAAGTTCATATTTTAGAAGCTATTAATCTTACATAAGCTCAGGTACTATTAATCCTACTTCATGATAAAAAATTTATTGATCCAGTCGCAGTTTGGGTCAGATTATATAAAGTATTATAAACGTTTATTCTTTTTCAGCTAACAGTCTTTCCACTAAGCGAAGCAATGGGATCTCATCAATCCAGAATCGCATTTTTGATATCCAAATAATTTAAATCTGGCCTATAAGACCAAGCCAATGATGCAAGTCCAACAACATGAGGAGTTGCCATAGAGGTACCATTCTTATAACCATAACCATCAGCTAAAACTGTACTATAAATGTTCTCTCATGGAGCTCATACATGAATACCTCAGGATCAATAATCCGACCACCAAGCAAGTGTATCATCTTGATCTGTAGCGGCCACTCATATTATATTATCAAGTCACGCTCGACAATTAGTCGTAGCAGAAAAATCTGTTGGAATAGAGAAATATCAATTAAGATGTTCATATCAATCATTACCAGCAGCGGCAATCATAAGTCATGGGAAGTCTCTTATAGACTCATATAAAATTTCATCCCAAGCACCATTACAATTACTAGCTCATCATCATCGACTAGCATTTATAATCCTGGCTCCATTATATTTTGCAAAATCAATTCATTGGACAACATCTTCAGTTGTAAGGTCATTTCCACTCCCCGCTCTGATTGCCATTATCCTGGCATTAGGATTCACTCCCACAATTCCAGTATCATTATTTATTTGCGCACCAATTGTTCAAGCGATATGAGTCCCATGGTTATCTGTCCCATTTGGAAAAGGATCATTATCTCCTGTAGAGTAAAAATCATATCCCCGAAGACATCATCACATACTCGCTCCAGTGTAACTAAGACAGTTAATTCAACTCCACATATTATTTATGAGATCAACATGATTATAGTTTGTGCCGATATCTATCACAGCGACAATTGTTCAGGTAACATTCGGATTACCATCTCAAGAAAAAATATCCATTGCCTGATTCCGACGAATATCTGCGCCACTAGTCCCTACAGTACCATTAACATTCTGTCAGATATTTTTGAGTCCTCGTAGCTTATTAAAATCAGTATCATTTGGATCAGCCATTTGTATTTTATAAACAAAATTAGGCTGAACATATTGAACGCTTGGATCAGATTTTAATTGTTTTATTTTATCTTCAACGGTTTCATTGCTTTGAATTTTTAATACGGCAATATTTTGACGAGATAAAAGCTTATCAACATTCAGATTGTTATCTTTTTCAAATGAACTAAATTTACCATGGTCTCAAGCTTGTTTTAAGTTGATTTTTTCAGTTTTAAATTTAACTATAATTTCCCCTGGGACATAATTCATTCATTTTAAATCAATATTTTTAGAAAAAGCAAAGGTTGAGTAAGTTAATACAATGATAATAAGTCAGACTAGTCTGCCACTGCGCCTCGTAGAACTACGATGGATGGGAATGATTATTTTTTTCATTTTCAATTTTACTTCAGAATTTTAAATAATAAAAAAATATAGCAATCCGTTTAAGAATTACAATATTTATAAAATTTTTTAATTAAAATCTTATTTAACAGCAGGTCTTTTGTATTCTACTTTAAGATTTAGATATTTGCAATAATTTTCTTTTGCTTCCTTACCTTGAGCATTATCCTTAAATATTGACGGAGATATTTTTTCTAATCCAGATTTAAATGGTCATCGTCAAGCAGATATAGCGGTTGTTTCAAATGTTCGGAACCTATACCATTCTGAATTATCAAATTCTATATCTCATTTTGCATCAACATGAAATGGTTCAACAGTTATTGCTGGTTTATCTTTGAATATATCTTTCAAACGATTTGTAAGATTTGCTACTTTGAATATTTCAAAATAATTATCAAAATAATATTCTCCACTAGCATTTTTAAAATCTTTTACAGTTTTTCCATTAAGATCCAAAAGTGTCTCATATCCGTATGTTTTGAAAACGATTCATTTAGGAGTCTGAGTAAGATCGATATTTTTGTTATCTGATGGTAAATAATCATAAAAAGCTTTGATAGCTTCTTTGACTTTATCTTTTTCAGTTAAATTAGTAATATTATCAACTTTCAATTCTAGAGCTTGTCTATTTATCACATCTTCTGGAGTATATGTTGTTTTTATCTCTGATTTTTTATAAACTCATTCTTGGTTGAGCTTTTCTAAGTCCGCATCAGTTATCAAGACACCACCAGTTATAAGCGAAGTTAATTTATCTTTCTTGGAGTCTACTACTTCCAAATTATTTGTAGTACGATAACTTTCAGCCGTAGTGATATTCTGTATATAAATCTCATAGAAATCATCTACTGTATTATTCTGATCAAGACTTAGATAATTAGTTGGTGTGATACCTATCTGTCTAAGTCACTTTTCTAATATTCCATCTGGATCATCTTTTCATACTTGTGTCAAAAGAGTAATCATATCATTATCATTGGCTATTTTAGCTATTTTCATCTGTCTATCATAATCTTTTATTTTAAATGTAGTTTTATCAATTATAGTATCCAATTCAGAGATTTTTTTGTTTCATAAAATCAAAGTTGTTGTCAACGGATTGATAACAGTTTGTTTTGTATATTCTGAAGCATTTTCACATCATTTTCCCCATTTTCATTTTAGATAATCTAGGCTAAGTCATCCGGTTAATGCTCTATTTATTATATCGATAGGTGATTTTCCAGTGAGCATATTTGAACCAAGGAAAATTCATCATACGATACCAAGCCTTCACCAAAATCATGGTCAAGTTTTTTCTCCTTTCTCATTTTTCGATCAAGTAAAGAATCGTTTTCATAGTTTAAATAAACCAAAACCCATTCATCATAAAAACAAAACCTCAGACCAACTACCTTTTTGTTGCTCTGTCATGTTTGGAAACATATCAAATGTTTTTTTGAGTATTCATTTGAGTCATCATTTTTCAAAAGCTTCTTTGAAATTTCCATAATGCTCTGTCGGTGCATTGTTATTTGTCTGATTACCATTATTAATCTGCTTATTATCTATCACTATATTATTGCTGACATTATTATTAGTTACTGAAGTTTTTTCTTTTGGTGCGTTATTTTTCCAATCAATATATCAATTCAAAAACGGATATTTCTGGCTTAAATCATAGAAATCATCAGCTTTTGTAGGTATGAATTTGGTTTTAGAAGGATCTACAGCTCAATTGAGAACATCATTAAGGTATACCCTAAATCTTTGTTGCTCATCAGAATCTATTTTTGTAAGATCAATATTAAATTGAATCTCATTCATAGCATGGATATCTAGATTTTGAGCATTTACCTTGCTATATAGTTTGCTCAAATCTTTTTGTGAATACCCAGCGATATCTGTATTATAAATTGTTGGATCAAAAGGTTTCTGCATGAGATCAGTATCCAATATATACCTTTTTATATTAGTAAATTGTGCATGTATATAAAACAATTTTGACTTTCGTGTAACAAGCGCATCTGGAGTTGTCTGTTGAAATTGATCCTTTTCTATTTTGTCTAAATATCTTTGTATAGTATCTATATGATTGATTTTTTGGGAATTTATAATTCATTCAAATATCTTAAGATTATTCTCATACATAGGACTATTTTTCTTTCTTTCTCTCCTTCTTTCATTTATCAATTCTTTGATTTCATTATATTCTCATTTATATTTACCTCAACCTACCAAGGTATTTATTGCTTCTTGTATTTGTTCAGGTGATGGCACGATCTGATTTTCTAAATCATGTAACTCACCCTTTATGCTGAGTTTTAGCTCTTCCACTTCCTCATTTGTGGTTTTATCTATCTTTGTATTAATGGCCACAGTCAAATCATTATGAATTTCACCTCACATAACATCTCTAAGTAAGGCTCTATTATAATGGTCTGTTGCATAAGAAACTAATCACATTAACAAATCTTTGTTTTCAACAATAATATATTTTGAAATTTTATTATTTTCCACTTTTCATACAAGATATTCTTTGTTAGTTTTTTTGATTATTTTGGTATCATCAGAGAAAATATCGATTCATTGACTAACCAATCAATCTCGAGCATCTTTAAAATCAGAAGTATTGGTAAGTCTGATTTCTTTACCAGCCTTTTCAATTTCTAGTTTCTGACTCTTTTCATTTTCTATTTTAATTGTTTTTTCCAATCAAGGCATGCTTAACTTAAAAGACTAAATATTCAAATAAAACAATGTTTCAGAATTAAAAAACTTATAACGATTAAATTATATTCACAAAGCTACTTATGTCAAAAAATACCTAAATAACCAAAAAAATAGGTTGACAAAAATCCAAATTATTGGATAAATAGTATTTACATATCAATTTATAGTGAGACGCAATGAAAACTCTCAATATTTCAAGTTTTCATGACGTCGACGTTATACCGACAGATATTAGAAACTTTCAGTTCGAGCCTGCCTGCGGTAGGCAGGTGAAACGAAGAAATTAAACTTGCCTGCGGCAGGCAGGGATTTCTAATACGGTTCGGTGTTAATGTTTTTTTAGATTTATTTGCCATAAAGTTCTTTTGATAGGCCCTTTTGTAGCTCTGTGTGCTGATCGTTATCTAGTTTCTTTGTGTTAATCAAATTATAATTAATCAACACCTCTATCAAAAAATTAAGAAAGTCTGATTTATCTACTGGGACGTTATCATGATATTGATGAGACATTTTTTTCAAATAAGCTGTATATTTACTCAATGAGATAGAATTATCAAAATCATAAATAGGCGCAAAGAAGCTATCTAATCAAAGTTTTTTTATTTCATTAACATAAAATGGAGCAAAAGTTCAGACAATCACAACAGTGTTAATATTTTTTCTAAGATAAGTTATATTAGTCTTGGGGTGTTTAGTTTTAAAAAATACCTCATAAATTCATTTTACGACTTTATCATTATTCAAATTTTTCATCAAAAATCCAAGAAACTGAGCAAATTTAGCATTTATGATTTTATCCTTTTTGATTTGTTGTCAAACTTGTTGAGCTTTCTTACTATCATCTTGTACACGCCTTACCGCCTCTTCAGTAATTTTATTAATATCTTGTCTGATTCATCATCATTCAGCTAACGCATCCGTTGATATTCATCCTACTTCATTTGCCATATGAATCTATTTTATAAATCTAAAATAAGACGCAGAAAATTTTTATCCTTTGTATAATCAATGTGTAAAAATTTTCACGTCGTTTTTATCCCGCTTTAGCGGAATAGGAATTATATATTTAAATTCCTATGTGATAAAACATATTATATAACAAGATTTTTTAAAGTTTTATGCTTGAATTTCAACATCAATTAATTATATACTCTACACTTCATATTTTTGTAATAATTTTTTTTATTCAATGAAAGATTAGACAAGGTGAGGTGGATGAGAGGTCGAAATCAACTCACTGCTAACGAGTCAGACGGTAACGTCTCGCGGGTTCGAATCCCGCCCTCACCGCCATTAGATTTTAGTCATTAGTGACGGATTACCTTTAGTTATTAGTGTTGACTAAAGACTAAAGACTATTTACTAAAGACTATGTTTATGGCTCTGTAGCTCAGTTGGTTAGAGCGCGCCTCTCATAAGGGCGAGGTCGGCGGTTCGAATCTGCCCAGAGCCAAAGCTAAATAAAACATTCTATGCGAAGGTCGGCGGCCCGTTCCGGTTATTCACCGGAATTAAAATCTGCCCAGAGCCAAAGCTAAATAAAACATTCTATGCGAAGGTCGGCGGCCCGTTCCGGTTATTCACCGGAATTAAAATCTGCCCAGAGCCAAAGCTAAATAAAATTTAAAATTTAGAATTTAGAATTTATAATATTATTCCTCAATTCCTAATATTCTAATTACCAATTTTATTTATTCAATTTAAAAAATGGCAAAAAAGAAATGAAGCAGAGTTATAGTTGCTATGCAATGTAAAGAGTGTTGAGCTACCAACTATCATTCCACCATCAACAAGACAAAGAATCAGAAATTAGAGATTCTCAAGTATTGCAAAAAAGACAAAAAGAGAACCACACACACATCTAGAGAAAAGTTAAAATAATGAATCAGATTTAAAAATTTTTTAATTTTTTAAGATTATTTATAAATGTTAAAGATTAGATTATCAAGACATGGTAGAAAAAATTTACCATTTTACAGAATCGTTCTATCGGAGCATTCTAAACCAGTAAAAACAGGTTATAAAGAGGTTTTGTGACGATTTGATCCAATTAAACACGAAATTAAAGTGGAATTAGATATCATAAAAAAATGGATAGAAAAATGAGCTAAACCTAGTGAAAGATTAGCAAAATTACTTTTCATAAACACAAAAGATAAATTATTCGAAAAATTTTTCAAACACACACAGAGACATTGAAAAACAAAAAAAGAGAAAAAAGAGTAATTCCTTAATTCCAAATTCCCTAATTCCTAATTCCTAATTTATAATTTATAATTTCATAAAATGCCCGACATTTATAAACAAGAGACATTTCAGAACATAATACTAATTATATTATGAATTATTGTTATTATAGTAATCATAGGTTGTATATACGCACTTATTCGTGCGATTTTCTATTTCATTTTTTCTCATCAAAAAGAAGAATACAGAAAGAAATGACAGAATAGCATAAGATTTATGATTATTTGAATAATTTTAACAATTGTATTATTGCTTATTATACCGACAATATTTAGATTAATGAACGTGCCAGATTATCAAAACTATACAACCAAAAATATATTTAATGAAGCAGGTAAGCTCATAAATTCAGCATTCAATTTATGAGACATCATCAAAAAAAGTCAAAAAGCCAATCAATATCAATGAGATCTATATTATGATGATAGTTCAGATCAACTAAACTCATTGTCAGACTCTCAGGATTATCAATTATAAAATCTCACTTTATCTTAATAAATGGTATTCAAAAAAGCTCAAAATAAAATTTAGACTTATAATTTCGAGGCTTGCTTCGAAAAACAAGATCACTCGTCCCGGTAATTTATAGATGCATAAATTTTTTTTGAAAAAAAGTTTATGATATCTAAAACAATCGGGGTTGAAAAAACAGAATAAATCATTAAAAAACCCATTAATCATTTTTAAATTTCTTTCTTTCAAAAATGACAAAAAAGCCTAATTTCTGAGAAAGTTCTCAAAAACTGATCCACAAATTCACAAGATTTACAAAACATCAAAAAACCTTTGTTTTGTATCTAATTGTATTAGTTTTTTTGCTGATAGTTTTGCCTATAATTAGGATATCTCCAGTCAATGACCTGTCACATTCCGTTTGGCTTTTGAACTGACATCTTTTCACTACAATGTTAATAATTCTGATAAGTATAATTATATTATTATGATGGAACATGAGTTTTAGATTTAAAAATATAATAATTACATATTTTGGATTTAAAGAAAACGACGCACTTATTAATTTCTGATTTCTACGAATCATAGCAACAGCATTTTTTAGCATATGAGGTACCATCAGTGTAGTTAATACAACAACTCAAGCAATCAAAGTGACCTGATCTTATCATTTCTTACAGTTGTTCCTATTACTAGGTTTAATTCTAACATTGGTATCTGTGATTAAACATGCCAAAGAAAATTCTAATAAAACAAAAATAGTTAACGTTATAGATGAACACGCTATCAAAGAAATACAGAATAGAAAATCACTCAAATGATTATTCGAAGAAGAAGAAAATGATGAAGATTGAATTTAGATTTATTTATTAAAAATCAAATAAATGAAGGTAGATGGAGATTTATGTATATCCTGCTGAATGTGCGTTAGTTCATATGATAAACTCTTCAGATTCGATGATGATAATAAGGCTGAATTGATCAAACAACCAGAGACAGAGCAAGAAATAGCAGACTTTCAAACGGCAAAAGAGAACTGCCCTGTTTGAGCGATTCAAGAATAATTTTAAATGTTTCAGAACAAAAAAAATCCCTCATTCTTCAAGGAGATTTTTTTTATTTATTTTTTATTACTTTAAGCTTACAGTTTTTAGCTTATACTCAACCGCCAAAAAAACCAGTGAAACGTAGTTTTTTTTGGATGCGAGAGTTATACCGACGACTTCTAAAAACTTTAAGTTCGAATATAGTGAAAAAATTAAAGATTTCTAAAGCGGTTCGGTATAATTAATTTAGCAGCTAGCGGTTAAAAATCGTTCTCCACTCTAAATCTCCGAAAATAAAATAGACGCAAGCATTGCGTCTCTACGATTTAATTCTTTTCTTTTTATTGTAATTCAACATAATTTCCTTATTCCTTAATTCCCTTATTCCTTAATTCCCTTATTCCTTAATTCCCTTATTCCTTAATTCCCTTATTCCTTAATTCCCTTATTCCTTAATTCCCTTATTCCTTAATTCCCTTATTCCTTAATTCCACACTCCTAATTCCTAATTCATCATTTATTTAATATTGTACAATCCAAGGTAATGAATATTTATATGGATTTTGTTTTTTTGTGTCTCGCAAAACAGCCTGAAGCTGATCATCATTTGTTAAATCAGCCGCAAAATCTGAATACTGACAAGGACATTGATTACAAGCTGATGATATCAATGGCAGGTTAATATCAGATGGATATCAAGGAAAAATTACATTAGGGCAATTTAATTCATCTCCTACATCAGGACATCATGTTGAACTATTTAAACCTTTAACATCAGGACAAATATCTTGTCAGTCTATTATTCCATCTCCATCACGATCATTTGATGTCTCAGATGTATCTATATTTCAGACGTTATTACTAATGCCATCATTTTCACAAATATCTCATATTCAATTTAGGTTTAAATCGAATTGTTCTTTATTTGATTGAAAAGGGCAATTATCCAAAGTACAAACTCAAGCAAAATGTTTTTTCAATAACTTCATATCTACATTGTTAATGTCCCAACTACAGTCAGCATTATCATACTCTACGACACCAATTAGATTTTTTATCCCATCTCAATCTATATCATCGGAACAAATATCTGGTGCTCCATCATGATCAAAGTCACAATGAAACTTTAACGTACCATCCTTTTTAGCTTGCAAACATACATCTGTTCATTTAGCCACCACAGTAATTTGAGATTTAAGATAATTACATTGATTGATATAAAGCATACTCCATGGCTGATAAATTCAATTTTTAATATAAATATAAGATGATTTATACGGTAAATTTATATCTGAAGAAATTTTGTCCATAAAAAGTGGTGAATATCGCGTTACAAATAAATTTGCATCATTTACCTTATCTCAAACCACATAAGTATCAAATCATATTTTTTTTCAAACATTTAGATACAAAGCTGATGGCTTCATTATAAGAGCATAAGAATTTAATGCTGATTTATCTACAACATAAATAGTTATAAAACTTGTTAATTTCGTTCCGTCCACTAAGAATAAATCTTGTAAAACGACCTTCTTTCATGGTTTTTTGTAAATATGAGAGGTTGATAACGAATTATTTTTTTCTATTGTTCCATCACCAAAATCTCGTTGAGTAAAAGATATATCCGAATTTTTTATATTATAAGTAGTTGTTTTAAAATCAGTTTTTTGATTTATTTCTGGATTTAACATATTCGATTTTATCATAGATCATTTGCCATTTTTTCAAATTCCTACGACAAAAGACGAGACAGCCACCAATCCTCAATTTTCATAAGCTTTGATAACGATAGGGTTATTTCATGTATTCAAATATGCTCTTTGAAAAATTTCATTGGGTAATTTTTTTATTTTTGTTCCATCATCAAAATTCCACTCTAGGTCACTCACACTTCAAAGACTAGAGGCACCCAATGTTATATCACCAGGATACAACAATCACAATATTGTAACTTTAGGTTGAAGTCATTTTTGGTTTTGTGTATTGGATCAAACCACAACAATCGTTTCAGATTTTGATTGAGATTTTTCTCATTTCGCTATTGCACTTATATTATACATTCCTGGTTTCAAAAAAGTATGAGAAATCTGCTGTCCAATTCATGAAGTTCCATCACCAAAATCCCAAATCACTTCTTTGAAATTTCATTCTACTATTGCTTGAAATTCAATAGTCAAAGGAGCACTACCATCTATTTTATCAATCAGGATATAAATTCATATCTGATCCTGATATTTCTCGCAAACATTACCAACACCATCCAAATTCGAATCAGCTTGGTCAAAGTTGGATACAAATAAACAATTATCTAAAGCATCTTTCCGACCGATTAATGATTTTACACTAATTCTTCATTGATCATCAACAATCGATAAAGGATTTTTTATCCCATCTCAATCTATGTCATTATCACAAACGTCTCCCATTTTATCAAGATCTGTATTTGTTTGTGTGGGATTATAGGTGTTTTGACAGTTATCTTTACTATTTTCCACACCATCACAATCATAATCATTATTCCGATTACAATCAATTTTTTTATTTAAACTATACAGAATCTCCAAGACATCATTTCAATTAATTGTTTTAGCAATATTATCCCATTCTCATTTTTTTATCGTTATAATGCTTTGATTATACAAAAGATTTATTTCTGCAACGGGCCATGTTCATTGCTTAATTTTACCTATCGGTTGCATTCAACATTTTCCTAGATTAAACATACAATATTTTAAATAAGTTGATACCTCATCCTGATTAGTTAGAAGACATACATTAGTTCAACAAATCTTACTATTCTGATTTATAATTCTTATATCATCAACATTGAGAGTTTTAAATTCATAACTATTTTTATCTAATCTATTTAACCATTTCCCAGCATCAGATCGATTTATACTTATGCTATTATAAATATATTTTGAAATCAGATTTATAATTACCTGTAAAAATTCTGCAACAGTAACATTTCATGATCCACAGAATCCTCAAGCACAAATAGGGCTTGTATTCTTAGGATATCATCTCATATAATCATTATCTGCTACATAGGCTACACAATAAAAATACATTTGATCTCTAAAAATTCACCCATGATAAATTATATCATCAAAATCTTTTCAAGGAATTTTCAAAAAATCATTCCAAAAATTAGAATTATATTTGTCGATCATGTCTTGTCTTGGACTTATACAATCTTTACATTCCACAGCATTTAAAAGTTTTGCTAAATCATAACGAGGCACAACATCAGAATTCAAAAGGCTATCAACCGACACATTCATAATTTTTAATTGATCAAGGAATCACTGATAATCTCATTTTACAAAGCACAAAAATGATGCCAAAAATAACAAAGAAAATCAAAACTTGAAAAAAAACTTATTACAAGATTTATTAGGATTATATAGATTAAAATATTTTTTTATTTTCATTTGTTTTCTAAATACAAAACACAAAAATATTATATCTTTTTGGTCTAGATTTGTCAAATAGACTTTAAGATTCATAAATATTTTATACGGTTTCTAATTATTTTTAACTATATTTTTATTATTTGTCAATTCAAAATCGAAAAGCAAAACTATAATAACCTTGTTTTAAAAATTCAAATCCTTAATAAAAATTCATTACGAAATACGTAATTTTACTTTTTAAATAATTTTAAAATGCCTTTCAAAAAGAAAATTCCTTCTATTATGGTAGAAACAAAAAAGTTCGAAAAAGAGTGTTGTTCTTATAAGCATAGTAAAGTTTGCATTATAGGAATTATTTTAGTTGTATTAGATCTCGTTTTATTGCTAGCTATACTAATCTGACAACAAAAAATAGAAGCAGATAGAGTTGGTTGACGAGCTAATTATAGAATGGTTAAACAAATTTATAGATCTGATTCTTTCAAAGCTCAACAAAGCCAACAAATTGAGCAGGCCTTACAAATGTACAAATGAGGGACTCAAGCAATACCTACAACTACAACGACAGACACAACAACAAACACACAACTTACTCAATAAATTAAATAAACTTTTATTTATATTTAATAAAAACAATGCACGAAAAAACATATTTAGATAGAAATCATCTAACAATAGTTGTCCTGTTGATAGTAATATTACTTTTATTGATATACTCTAGCTTTTTCAAAAAAGATGCTATACGATTAGAAACACTTAAAGTTGGTTGAGCAGCGAATATGGCTAAAGTAGAAAAATTATATAACTCTGATAGTTACAAACAGCAACAAACAGCTGCTATAGATCAAGTTTTATGAACGACAGACACACAACTTACTCAATAAATTAAATAAGAAAAATAAGTATAAACTTTTATTTATATTTAATAAAAACAATGCACGAAAAAACATATTTAGATAGAAATCATCTAACAATAGTTGTCCTGTTGATAGTAATATTACTTCTATTGATATACTCTAGCTTTTTCAAAAAAGATGCTATACGATTAGAAACACTTAAAGTTGGTTGAGCGGCGAATATGGCTAAAGTAGAAAAATTATATGACTCTGATAGTTACAAACAGCAACAAACAGCTGCTATAGATCAAGTTTTATGAACAATAGATACGACAGCTACAACGACAGATACAGCTACAACTGCAACGACAAACACAAATGATCAACCATCTTACTCTATAGATAAAGCAAAGGTAGATAGTATAAAAAAAGATTGATATTTGGAATGAGATGCAAACGCTAGGATAACAATATTAGAATATTCAGAGCTATTATGCCCTTATTGTAAAAGACAAGAAGATAGTAAAGTAATGAATCAGCTCCTAGAGAAATATCCAAATGACGTTAATAGGATGTTTCAACATTTCATAGTACATTCTGACGCAAAAAGATTAGCCCAAGCCGCAGAATGTATTTGAGAGGCAAAATGATGAGCAAAATTTTATGAATTTATAGCAAAATGATTTGATTTAGAGGATAAATCTGACGATAGTCTAGCAAATTTAGCAAAAAGCCTATGAATGAATGCTAGTAAATTCAAAACTTGTTTAAATTCAGATAAATTTTCAACTAAAATTGATAATAGTTGAGAGATCTGAAGAACATTGTTTGGAATAGCATGAACACCATGAAACGTTATCATAGATAATGAAAAATGAACTTATACGGTGATAGCATGAGCCTATCCAATAGAAAAATTCGAGGAAGTGATAAACAATATATTAAATACAAAATAATAATTATAACAATAAAAATGACACTCAATTCAAATGGGTGTCATTTTTATTTTAAAAATTTTAATTCTGATCTTTTATTATTTATTTAATTTCTTAATTCCTAATGTTTCGATTTCATTTTACTAATCTCATATTCCAATCTTTCAATATTCTTTTTTGTCTTTGCTATCTCTTTCTTTTTTTGGTCCATAGCATCTTCCTGTAGTCCACCGACAGACAAGGACGACATCAATCATCTCAAATGCTGGAGATATTCCTTATCGTTTTCCAATTCTTTTTGTAGAACGGACAATTCATCAAGTTTATCGACTTTTAAGACAGCCTTCATTCATATAACGACATCTATTATTGTTTCGGTTTCATATTTTGGTAATTTTCTATCATTGTCAAAATATTCCACGTTTTCTATATTAACCAATTTTTTTATGATGTTTTCGTTCTTTCTAAGATGTTGTAAAAAGTCAGGAGTAGCCTTGAAAAAGACATCTATTAATTGATGTTTTTTATAATCATTTTTCTGCTTCATATATAAAAATCTATCTAATATATCTACAAACAATTGTGTTTTATAATTTTTTGTCAAAGTTTGAAAAAATGGCATCAATCTTTGATGTAATAAGAATCATTCAAACCCAAGAAGAGATCGAATTTTTTCTGTAATGAAGGGGGCATAAGGATAAAGAAATTTCAATAATTGCCCGAGACAAAAAAGCATAATATCATTACCATATTCAGATTTATTTATTTTTCTTATTTCAAGATATTTATCACAAAAATCGTTTTTTATAAGATTAATTAATTTATCAGCAAACTCTGTTAACTTATTAGAAAACACAAAATCATCTATGTCCTGATAGAGATCTTTTATCTGATTAATTATCCAAACATCGAAAATATCAAGTTTATCAGTGTTTTTACTTATCCTCTTTTCCAGTGTTTCAATATTCAATCATTTGGGGGGGACACGTCAATTCATCAGGTTGACAAAAACATACCTAGAAGCATTCCATAATTTATTTATAAATTCATAATTATATTTTAGAAAATCTTTAAATCCCTGATTATGATGAATATTTAATATCAAAGAAAGCCTAAGACAATCTGATCCGAAATTTCTTATAAGAATTTTTGTTGCAAGTTCCTTTTCAAAAGCATAGAAGGCTTTTCTCTCATATTCTCATAAATACATAACATCAAATGGAAGTTTATCTAATATTTCTAGACTAAGAAGCGAAATTTTCAACACATCTTGAATATTATCATGACAAGTAATTATTATATTCTTACCTATATTATTTTGTTTATCAAACAACCCTAAATCACTCAAAGTAAACAGAGAATTAATTAATCAAGAATCTATTTTAGCGCTTTCTTGTTCCACTCATTCATCATCAACCAATAGATCAAAATCAAAATTAAATTTCCCATTATTTCTAGAGGAAATTGCAAAACATTTTTCCAATAATTTTATAAAAAATGATGAAAATTTCTCATAATTACTAATTCACTTTTCTTTTGTGGAATAATCTATAATTTTTTGTAATTCCTTTATATCTTGTCAGTAAGATTTGAATTTTTTATTTTTGTAATTATCTAAATTCGCTTGTATGACAGTTTTATTTGGCTGAATATCAGCAGAGAACAATAAATCTAATAATTCATCAAGGGTAAAATAAATGGGTAAATACCCATCAGAAATCAGATTAAAAATAATTAATGATAAGATTATTTTTTTGTTTTTAGTCTTTTTTTTCGGTAAGTTTATAATAAATTCATCATCTATGAAATAAGTATTTCATTTTTCAGATTTCCAAATTGGCAATTTATATCATCACAAATATTGCTTAGAAATAAGTCGATGCTTTATGCCATTCAATCAATCTTTTATTTCATCAACCATTTTACTTGGATAGAAATCCTGTTTTCAATTACTGATAATATAATTTAATTTATCAAAGCCTTTCACGCACCTTAAAAACCATTGTTGAGAAAGTAATGCTAATAATTTTTCTCATGTTTTTTTGTAAACAGGTATATCATATTCCCATTCTTGGACAGATTGTAAATTGTGAATATCATCAAGATTCTGAATAATATTATCAAAGAAATCTACAACTCTTTTACCTACCAAATGAGATGCTATTTTTGTGAAGTTTCAATTTTCATCTATAGCAAACCTATTTAGTTTTAACTTATGTTTTTGTGCTATCATTAATCATAATTTATCGTGTCATGGGGTTATTCTTATAATACCATTATCTATAGTCATATCAATGTTCTCATCTGCTATTATAGGTATTACCTTGTTTACTATAGGAATAATTACCTTTACTCAAACAAGCTTTCTATACCTTTTATCATTTGGATTAACTGCTAAAGCGACATCAGCAAAGATTGTTTCAGGAGAAGTTGTGGCTACAACAACAGAGATATTTTTGGTATCAACATAGTATCTTATGTTATATTTCTTTCATTTTATTTTCTTAGATTCAATTTCATCTGGGCTTAATACTCTTTTTTCCTGGATACTTCGATAACTTATAGCTTGATCCTCATAAAAACATCATCTATTAGCAAGATTAACAAATAATTCTCTTATTTTATACCCATCATTCTTAGAAAATAATTTTTGTTCATTATTAAAATCCAGAGATAATCAAAGCTGATTCATATCTTTGAGACCATCCCCTCTCCACTTGTTATATAATTGCAAAAGATTACTGATCTTTCTCTTAGAAAGTTCTTCATTTTCAATAATTTTATTCTGAGAATATACACAACAGCCATCTTCGATTATTTTTCAATTCATTAAAAAAAACTTTTTTAATACATCAAACATTATTAAATCTTGAGCATTCGCCTTGTTTAAATTTTCCGATATAGCAAATGGTATAGAAGAAACCCTTATACAATTCTCTTGATCTTTTTTGGTTTTGGGTCATTTATAAGAGAATATTTTCTTTTTATTATATTTTTCTAAAATTTCTTTTTCTACAACTATATGATTATATTTTTTAGAGAAATCTCACATTCAGAAAATAATAAATTTTTAAAAAAAATTAAATATAAATTACCACGACACTATAGATTAAACATTTACTAATCCTTAGAATATTTATAAAGTCTATAAATACTATAAATAAACAGACTAATAACGATAAACAGCATAATATTTTCTGCAGGTCAAACCTGAATTCTTCTTGCATTATCTATTTTTACATAGTTACCATCTTTACAGAGAGCCTCTACAACATAATAAGCATACTCATTATTTTTTGAAAATTTATTAAATGGATATTCAAACATTGTTCATGTTGTTTCTCAGACTTTTTGCATACTAGAAGTACTACTGGTCTCCCATTCAGATCTATAAATAATATATTTATCTGCATTTACAACGCCACTCCAGACCAAATAATGTTTTTCGCCAATTTGCTGATCAGAGACTATTATGCCTTTTACAACACAAGCTAATTCTTCTCAAATCACGGCTTCTACAACATCAGAAGGAGTTCATGTTTCTTGAGAATTCGAATCTAAAGGATAGATTTTGAAGTAATATTTTTTACCAATAGTTAGATTTTCAATCAAAATTTCATTTGTGTCTACATTAACATACTGATCAAGAGAATCTTCACCAGTTCCATAACTAATTTTGTATTGGGGAGCATCTCATATGGTTTCCCATGTAATGTTTAATTTTGTCTTATCAATAGTGTCCGCAAACATCCTTATTTTACCTATACTAATATTTGGTTGAACAATTAATGTTGTTACTCATGTATATTGTTTTTTACTTCATCCCGCCATCAAATTGACTGAAACAACGACATTTCCACTTGTATCTATAGCTATTTGTTTCTGGAAACTTCAATCTGATTTCTTATCCATAGGAGCAGTTCTTCAGTTACTAAGTCTAATTTCTGCAGAAGTCACAGAGTCACTTGTACTTAAATTGAATGTTGCTATTTCTCATTGTTTAATTTTATTTGATGGCAAAACCTGTATGCTATTGAAAAACCCATCACTTATAGGATCATAGATAAATGTTATAGAATCAGACTCACCTATTATTTCATTATTTGCATCAATAATTTTAACTTTTAAAACATTTTCTCATTCCTGAACACCAGTCGCATAGACATTGAAATCTCAATTCAAATCAGTCGTTCATTGATAAGTTGCAATATCGTTGAAATAAATTTCGAAAGGTGAATTCTTTAATGTAGGAGCAGATCACATAATATTTATAACATCGTTTTTCTCAATTCCATCATTAACAGGTATCAGAATATCGACATTACCAAGATCTGAATTATTATGAACAGTTCAAACAACGACAGACTTTTCTCACTCTATAGATTCATTGATTATATCAGAAATTTTTATATTAAAAACTCATTGTTTCTTAATAGATAATCATTTAGAAAAAAGTTTTACTCCCTGATCCTGTGGCAAGAATGTATATAATCCATCACTTGGCACGACGTAATCAGCAGAATCTACTATTCCATCTACTTCTATAAATACGTCTCATTGGTAATCTTTAACAATATCACCATTTGCAGTTACTGCTTTCACAGTCAAATCTACAGACTCTCATACATCAAAAGAACTAGGTTCTACTTCGACTATGAATGCATCTGGTTGTTGTGCTGCCAAAGAAATATTTTTTACAGAAAAAAACACAAGAAAAAATCACAAGATAACTCAAGTCAATAATAATGTTTTTCTTAAAGATTTTTTCAAAACAGACATATATTTATCTTTGAATAATAAATATAATTATAAATTCTGGTGGTTAACTGTTTGAGTAAGATTACCTATAGCTGCTTGTTTATTTTGTCAATCATTGAAATAGATTATAGATTCTCCAAGAATTATATCAGTATTATCTCAACTAAATGGTATAATTATTAAACTCGCAGACTTATTAAGGTTTTGCAAATCAGAGACGCTTAGATCTAACAATCCTTGTTCAGATTTTTTAACTTGAAAAAATCACTGTCATGTTAAAGCATTTAAATCTATGATTACCTTTTTTGAGTCAAAGATAATAGATAAATCAATTTTATTTAAATTCTTCAATTCTGAAGAAACGAAAATATCAAGCAATCAATTCTCATTTTTGTAAGCCATATCCCATTTATTCTCCTTTATAGTATTAATCTCTGACAACGACAAAACACTAGCCTGAAAAAATCAAGGATTTTTGATAACATAAAATAAAGCAAATGCAAAAACAAGTGCCAATATAATTATCAATCAATTCTCTTTTAGCTTCAAAAATACACCTCTTCCTTTCATCAAACAAGTCACAAAATAAACCACATTCCAATTCAATAGGTTGTTTTTATTTTTTTTATATCAAAAATCAAACAAATCTCTTCTAATTTCTAACAGCCTGCCCCGCAACGGCGGGGTTCCAAGGTTTTAATATTCTATGTTTTAATAGCCATTGACTAAAGACTATCGACTATTGACTAATTTAAGTATATTTGCTTGTTTGTATTATGTTCCTGGATGGTTCTACCATAATGAATGATCCCATTATTATCATGCAAATAGAAAAGATATTCACTATCTTTATAATTCAAAACAGCATTTATCGTTTGATATGATGGATTTCAAATCGGACTAGGAGTTAATCCTCTATTTTGTCTGGTATTAAAAATATTATTTTTATCATCAATATTTTTTGCTATAATGTCCGGTTTACAAAATTCATAAGCTTGTTTTAAGCCATAACAAAGAGTTATATCCGCATCCAATTTTATACCGTTATTAATCCTCTTAAGAAAAATTCATGCAACGATAGGTTTATTGTCAGGATTTTTTTCTTCTTTTTCCAATATACTTGATAAGATTATCATATCATTCCAAGGCAAAGGAAAATTATTAATTTGATCCTCAATATTTTTCCAAACCTTATTATTGAAAGCATCCAATTGAAGATAGACCAGCTGATCAATGAAATTCTGACCTCTATCAATATGATATGTATCAGGGTACAGGGATCATTCAAGACTGGTTAAATTCTTATTAGTTTTTTGTAAAAATTCGTACCTATTAATATATTTTCCGATAATCACAGGATCAGTTACAAATGATATGTATTCTCATGTTTTGATATATCATTTTTGGCTTAAATAATAATCTATATCATATATACTTCGTCATTCCAAAACAGTATAGCGAATATAGTTTGTCTGCGATCAAGACTGGATTAATTTAATAAATGACGATGGGGAATATGATCATGAAAATTCATAATTTCAAATTTGAATTTTAGATAAATCGATCCTATTTTTACGAGGAAGTAAATAAAGTCTAATTCTAAATTGTTCAAATTTCGAAAGATTACTTGCAAATTTTTGAAAGTTATCTCCTTGCTCGATTGTAACTGTTTTATTTAAATAAATTGGACTTAAAAATATTTTCCAAAAAAAATAAATAATTAGAATTAAAATTATCCACCTTCAGATTTTAATTTTAGATTTCTTTTTCATGCAAATAAAAAAAAATAAAGCTGAATTACACTGAGACACAATGAAAACTTGAAGTATTGAGAATTTTCATGATGTCAAAGTTATATTTTACTACCAAAATAATTACTTTGTCCACGAAAGTTGGAAAGAAATACAATAATGGATTATTTTGGTATTAAATGCAAGTTTAAAAAAACATCACAAGGAAATCAAGAAGAAATATTTTATACTAAGACACAATGAAAACTTGAAGTATTGAAAGTTTTCATGATGTCGAAGTTATACCGACAGATATTAGAAACTTTCAGTTTGAGTGAAATGAAAAAATTAAAGATTTCTAATGCGGTTCGGTATAAACAATTCATTACTTTATTTTTAATATTTTCTTTATATCCCTAATAACTTGACGAGGTCCTTCTGCCAATATAGTTCTGATTCAAATTTTTTGTGCCACTTCACAATTTCCCTTAACGTCATCGACAAAGATAACTTCGGATGGATTTAATTTGTATTTTTTCAATGCATAATCGTATATTTTTGTTGTTCAATTTTTGAAATCATCATATTTACTCAATCACACATCACAAGAGAAGATCACTCAATCAAAGCCATCATACCGTCAAACCTTTGCTGTCGCTTGCCTAATTGGTTTCACAACATCTGAAAGAATAATTGATTTATATCATTCCCTTCTTAACTTCTTAACAAAATTAACTATAGATTTATTTAATATTGAATATTTTTGTGGTGGAATATTAAATATTTTATTTATATTTAATGGTATTGGTTTTACCAAATCATTTGATAAATCTTTTCGAAATTTTTTCTCTTCAATTTCTCATCTCCTAAATTTATCACGATATATGGATGATATTTTTTTAAAAACATCAAGATCAACATTATATATTTTCGCCATTTCATGAGACCAATCAGGTTTAGTAAATCTTATTATAACCCAACCAAAATCCCAAAAAATACATTTTATCATTCGCTCTATAAAATTTTAAAATCAGACTTTTATATTTTTTAAATTCTTAATTGTTAATTTTTAATTATTAATTGTATTTAGTCATCATATCCTTGCTCTTCCAAAGTCATACCAACAATTGCTTCATCTTGAGTTAGATCACCATTAGTATTTTGTGGATCTCTATTGATATAAACAAACATAGGCATAAGCATAGGTACTCTACCAATAATTTTGGTTATAAATACGCCTAATTCTTCTTTCATGCTTTTTAAATTATCTCTTACATCCATACCTGCCTGTCCGGTAGGCAGGCGTTTTTTGTGATTCTCATTATATTTCGCTCTAGCAAATTCCACTATCTGAGTATGAATATTTTTAACTTCAGAAGAATAAACAAATCATCTTGATTCGATCTGAATATTACCAACTAAATCTTGTGATTTAGTGTCAATCTTAAATATCAATCAAACAACTCCATTTTGTGCCATGATATGACGTGCCTTGATAACATATTCGCCAGACATGTGTCATTGTCATTTACCATCAATCATTATAGTATCAAGTTTCAATTTCTTATCAGAAACCATAACTACATTATCATATAATTCTATTACACTTCCATTTTCAGTTGGCATAAGAATATTTTCTTCTGATATTCACAAATCCAATCATAATTGTTTGTGAGCATATCTATGTGTCATTTCATCAAAAAACGGCATGAAATATTGAGGTTTTGTAAGACTAAGAAAAAGTTTATGATCTTCTGCATAACCATGTCAACTTGTATGAACATCCATCTCGTTATTTGTTACAAGTTCTACTTGATGAGTAAGTAAATTATTCATCATTTTATTGATTGCCAATTCGTTTCATGGAATAGTTGATGAAGACATCAGAATGGTATCTCACTTTTTAAGTTCAACTTGAGCGTGTTCTCATCTAGACATTCTAGTAAGTGCGGCAAATTCCTCTCATTGGGCTCCAGTACATAAAATCAAAACTCTATCATCTGGCATATTATTAATATCATTATCCAATTTACGAATCATTCATTTTGGTACCTTGATATATCATAATTCCTGACAGATATCGATATTATTGATCATAGATCTACCAGAAATAAACACAACCTTATTGTATTTTATAGCACTATTTATTATTTGTATGATTCTTCATATATTGGTTGCAAAAGTGGCTATCAAGATCCTTCCTTTAACATTTCTAATCTGATTATCTAATGTTTCTCAAATTACTTTTTCTGATTTTGCTCGTCATGGTGTCTGTGCTCATAAACTATCTCAAATATAAAGTTTTACTCATTCAGTTCATATTCTTGCAATTTTAGCAAGATCAGTTGGTCTATCTATAGATGGAGTGTGATCTATTTTGAAATCTCATGAATCAAATATAAGTCATTTAGGTGTTTGAATAGCCAGTGCCATTGCTTCTGGAATATTGTGATTTACCCTCACAAATTCCACAGTGAAACAACCAAGCTTCACTAAATCAAAATCCGGATCTACGATTTTGTATTTAATGTTATTTGCTTTTTTGGGATCATCAAAAGTTTTTTTAATAATTCCCAAACTAAGTGGTGTTGTATAAATTATCGGATATCATAGTTCTTCAAGGACATCTCTCAATGCTCATACATGATCCAAATGTCCATGGGTAATCAGAATTCATCTAATTTTATTTTTATTTTTTTTGAGATAAGAAATATCTGGAATAATATAATCTGCTCACAATTCTTCTGTAGCAGCAAATTCCATTCAGGCATCGACAATGATAATGTCATTTTTGTATTCTATGAAAACACATTGTCATACTTGTTCAAATCACAAAAGACTTCCAACCCTTACAGGTATTTCATCTTTTTTAATTAATTTCCTGGGGTCATCAATCATTGGTTTTTTTTCCATATTTTTGTGACGAAGGAAAGCTTCAGAAGTTAATTTTTCACGACCTTGACGATCGCCAAAGGGTCTTCTTGGTCCCTTAAAGTTGTTTTTTTTACTAAAATCAATAGAAAGATTTCATTGCATAATAGTTTCGTTCATTGTAAATTTAAATTTAAAAGTTAAAATTTTTTAAATCACATCAGATTTCAATGCCTTTAGATAGATTAAGATCTAATTGTGAGAATAGAAAGATACCTATCATTTCTCAGGCTACAGAAAATTTTTTAAAAGAATTTTTGGAAATACACCAACCCAAAACATGTTTGGAAATATGAGGTGCTGTGTGATATAGTAGTTTGTTTATCGCTTCATTAATTAATAAATGGCAAGGCAAGATTTATTCTTTCGAGATATCATATCCTGCATATTTAGAGTGATTGTATAATACATCATTAGTTAAGAATTTGATTTTGTATCCTTTTGATTTCATAAACATAAACCCCAAGAAATTGGTTTATAATCATATAGATTTTATATTCATAGATTGACAGAAAAAACAATACATCGATTATATAAAAAATTTAGAAAACAAAATCTGACCAGAAACTATAATTGTATTAGATGATGTGATCAAATATCACAGTAAATTATCTAAATTATACGAATATTTATCCAAAAAGCAAATTTTTTACAAGATTTTACAACTTGAACCCGATGATGGGATTATGTTAATTCAAAATTATAAATGATAAGTGTCTCATGCTATATGCTGAATGCTATATACTAAAGACTAAAGATTAAAGACTAAAGACTATTAACTAAAGACTACCGACTAAAGACTATTGACTAATTTTCAAGTTTTTGTTTTTCTCATTCCAATTCCAACTGATCAATCTTATTTGAAACTTTATCATCCTGATATAATCGATAATTTACATCACCAACCTCATCCAATTCAAGAACATCTGGAGATTGAATAATTCAGATTTTTTTGTTATTGATGTTTATAACATAATTTAGTTTGTTGTCTTTTCAAAGAAAACAATTGATACCAATTCCGCCGATATCATATTCCCCAGGATAATCAACCAACTGATAATCTAGCTTATCATAACGCATATCATCACCTAAAGTCAAGGCTAGATTAACATACTTAGAATTTGTTTTACTAAAACCGAAGAGCAATTTGTCTTCTATCAAAAAACCATTTTCAAATTTTACTTTTACCATAATTATAATATTTAAATTTTAAAATACTTTTTTTTCTTTTCCAATTCATAATTCCACATTCATAATTCATAATTCTATTTAAATTATCCGAAGAAATTAGGATTTACTAAACGCAGAATCACTCATGAAGCACCTAGTAAAGCTAATGCTACGATTACTCAAGTAATCATTTTTCTTCACGTAGTGAAATATTCATCCTTAAGTCCAGACGCTGACATCATCACTCATGCGGCTATCAAGATGATAAACGAAGCAACAAGAATCACGGTCACTAATATTTTCATAAGTCATTGCATAAGTATAGGGAATGCTGTTGTTTCATTAACGGTAGTTATATCAGGATCAGTTGAATCCGGTGTATTATCATTACTAGATTTAAGTTGAATGCAATTACCGATAAAAGGCACATTAGTGTTAAGTTTTATTCCACAACATCATTGAAGAGGATCACAAACACATTTTCATTTATCATTTCTTATTTGTCCATCTCAACATTTTGCCACACAACAACCATCATATATTTCTTGTCAATCAGGACAAGTTCAAGCAGTAGGTGAATTAACACAAACACATTGCTGACTGCTACAATTCCACTTTTTATTAGAACTTTCACAGCTACAGACTTGTTTATTTTTACAGTCACCTGCTTCAGTACTAGTAGAACAATTTTTACCAGCTCAATATTTTATAATAGCACTACCAATAACATTTTTTATTCATCCTAAATAAAACATAGTTCATTCAGGAACACTTATATTTATATCCTTAGCTTCTTTGGGTTTGAAAGAAGCTATACACTGATTTGTTAAATTAAGAGCCCAAGAGATAGCACCATCTACATTATCGACTATTATTTTACTACAATCGTATAACTTATTGGTAAGATCAATACATCTACCGAAATCAACACTTACATCAATATCTTTAATTAAATCATTAAATGATCAATCTTTGGGAGTTATCGTAGTCGTTGGATTAATTGTTTCAGGCACACAACATCAATCAATCAATTTATAACAATCAGGACATTGTCCATTATCGGGCAAATCTTTTTCTGGAGCCACACATACTGGCAAACAAGCAGGATTAGAAACCTTTTTTATTGTATCAGTTCAATACCTACCATCGATACATGTATCGCAGCCAACGCCCAAAGATTTAAGTTTGGTTTGAACAGATCTTATAACAGATATATTAGAGAAACAATTCGTATTTATTGACGTCAATCAATAACTAATGATAAATTTTTTTAAATTAGAGTCTGAATTTAAAGTAGCAAAATTATTATCAAACCACGCTGGATTACTTTTAGGAACTCAAGCTATACATGTGGTTGGGTTATCTGTTCTTGTTCAACCGATAGCAAATCATTGACTATCAACGGTACAAGCAGCAAATCCAATCGATGAAAAAAATACTCAAACCAAAAACAAAGCAAAAAATATTTTGAAAGCCTGTCCGCCTATGGAGAATCTGATTGATAATATTTTTTTCATATTTTCTTAATTAAAATAAATCCTATTCTTGTTTTCAAGTTTCTAGCTTCAATTTTTCAGCTAGCATCTCATTAATTATTTCATTCACAAGTTGACCATCAATCTCTCACCTGCCTGCCGGTAGGCCAGGTTTATAATTAGCCATGATTTCTTTCATAAGTAATCCCCTTCAAGTTTTGAGGTCCTTAATTCATAAATCTTCAACCAATTTATTTATAATTTCCTTGGTTTTTTCTTTAGAAAATGTTGCAGGTAAATATGATTCCAAAATAGATTTTTTCTGTTTTTCTATCTCTATATCTTCAATTTTATTCGCCTTTTCCATAAATCATATCGTTTCCACGATAACTTTAATTTCTTTTTTGATAATACCGATTACATCAGAATCTTCAAGCTCTTTTTGTAATTCAATCTTCTTATATTTTATTTGAGATAGAATAAAATTCAAAGCAGATTTTTTCACTTCATCTCTACTTCTCATAGCGTCTTTGTAATCTTGTGTTAAACGTTCAATTAATGACATTTGTTTCTGATTAAAAAATTAAAAGACTAAAATATTAAAAGATTTCTAAATTTTTTTGCTAGGGAAGGGACTCGAACCCTCAAGCCTTACGGCATACGAACCTCAATCGTACATGTATACCAGTTCCATCACCCCAGCATTAAAATTAATTCAGAATTATTTATATTTTATTTTATAAAAAGATATCGAACCCTCAAATCATTACGGCACCCCGTAGGACTACGGGGCATGTATACCAGTCCTGCCTACCGCAGGCAGGTCCATCACCCCAGCATTAATAGTTAATAATTACAAACATTTAATTCCCCAATTCCATAATTCCTAATTCCTCATTCAAAATTCATAATTTTTTCTAACTTTCCTTTATTAATATTCAACTGAAAATTATAGTTTACTACCAAATAATTTCGTAATAAGAAATTATTAAGGTAGTAACTATACCGACGACTTGAGAAACAATAAGCACAAGCGAAACGAAGTAATTATTGACCTGCCTACCGGACAAGCGGTTCGGTATATATAAAAAAAAGCTCCCATCTCAGAGCCTTGTTTCTAATTATATGTTCTTAAATTAATGAAATTATTTTTTCTTAATCAGTTCATAAACTCACTTTTCAACTCTTTTAAACATATCTTTATACTTCTGAAGATTTAACATTACAGTATTTGGACTTACCATTTTCTCTTTCAACATTTCTTTGCAAAGCTCTTTAACATTCATTGGCCTATCGTTTCTTTCAAAAATTCTTACCAAAATTTCTTTTACCATTCATCATTCATATCCCCATTCTTTTAATCCATATATTCCAAGTCATAAATTCACAAACAAATCATTATTTTTTACAAGTTCATTATGAACAGTGTTAATTTTTACGTTTTTAGCTGGGAATCGTTCCATGATTTTGGAAGGCAATTCTTGATAGTGAACCGGCTTATTGATTCTTCTCATTGTATAGAGAATCTTCAATTTAATTGTTTTAGGATTTACATCAGCAAAAGTTGGAAGTCAGATTTTACCATCAAACACACTGATTTCTCTGATTGTGTCGAAGAAATTTACATAGAAAAGATCATTCTTTAAATAATGAACATCTTTAAAATCTTTTGCAAAATTTTCTTTTAACCAACCAATATATTCATACAAATCCTGACTCTTATTTCTTTTTTCAAAATATCACGAAATCACAAGAACCATCTTAGTAAGCATATCTTCATAAAGTGGTTCAAGATAAAACGCTTTATTCAAATATTTATTTCTTTTTAAATAAGTTACATCAAAATCTGAGACTAAAATCAGCTTTAATTCTTGTTTAGAAAATTTGAACATGTTTTTGTTTACAAGTTTTGCAATCAAAACATCTTCTAACAAAATTCCACCATGAGTATCGAGGATTTTTTTAGCTTCTTGTAAAACATCCATATAGGTTTCATTACCCACTATAAGTCTTCTAAATCTCATCAAAGCTTGAGTTTCAATTTGTCTGATTCTTTCTCTTGTAAGAGAATACTCCTTTCCAATTCTTTGCAAAGGTATTTCTTTGTTACCATCTAATCAAAACTTTTTCATAAGGACAAGTCTTTCTTTTGGTTTACAATATATCAAGATATCTTTCAAATTTGTTTTTTCGATGTCCACCTTAAGTTTTTTATCGTCCATTTTTACATTAAAGTTCATTATAATTTTTATTAGAATAAATAAAAATTGATAAACACACAACAGTTACAATATAATAAATAATTTTAAACTGCTAAGTATATAAGAATTTGCTATTCAATGTCAAGAGTTTTTTTCGATTTGTTGTGTCTTTTTTGTTTATACATTGAATTTGAATATCACGACATCTCAATCTTTCATAATATATTCTTTTCATTCCATTTTCACAAGTCATTTTTCTCTCGCTTTCGTCCATGATCATAAATTTAATAAATCTGAACATGAAACAACCTCAGCTTTTATAAATCATTTTTCGAAATCAGTATGAATTACTCCTGCAGCCTGTGGTGCAGTACAGTCAATAGGTATTATCCAGGCCTTACTTTCTTTTTCTCCAGTTGTGAAATAATACATCAATCCAACCTTATTAAAAGCTAATCAAATCAGATCATCCAACGTTGGGATATGTGTAACTTTATCAATGCTTAGAAGTTCTCTCACAAATTCTTCTTTTTCATCATTAGTCATTTCCATCATTTCAGATTCAAGCTTAGCACATACAATACTTACAGGACTCTGTAATTTGATCATAAACTCCTCTGCTATTTTATGAGCATAAGGGACATCCTCCTGAGAGATATTAACCGCATAAACAATTGGTTTCATGGTAAGTAAATTATATGGTTTCAATAATTTCAATTCTTCTTGAGATAAATACTCTTTCAATGAATGTGCTATTTTGCCTTGCTGTAAAACAGTTTTAATTTTTCATAAAAGTTCCGCCAATTTCATATCGTTTTTATTTCATGTTGTCTGTCATTTTTTTGTTATGTTTGGTAAATTTCTATCTATTTGTTCAAGATCAGCCAAGATTAATTCAGTATTTATTATTTCTACATCTCTAATAACATCAACATTACCATGAACATGCACAACATTTTCATCTTTGAAATGTCTAATTACTTGCACAATAGCATCAACTTCACGAATATGAGAAAGAAATTTATTTCACAATCCTTCTCATTTACTAGCTCATGCAACAAGTCATGCAATATCTACAAATTCAATTGCAGCATAAACCTTTTTTTTAGAATTTGATATCTCTGCCAGCTTATCAATCCTTGGATCTTTAACTTCCACTATTCCAATATTTGGATCAATCGTACAAAACGGAAAATTTTCTGCTGGTGCAGAATATGATTTAGTCAGAGCATTAAATAATGTAGATTTACCAACATTAGGTAGTCAGACTATTCCTATTTTCATAATAAATTAACTAATAATTAAAAACTAATATTAATGAGATTTCTTTTTGACCTTAATTATCTTATGTATAATTACAAATTTATTATTTTACTAATTTTTTTAATTAATTCTTCTAGATAATATTTGGGAGCAGTTTTATTTTCTACTGCTCTTTTCAAATAATCGATTATTTTTTTATTTTTTTTACCAATTTTCAGAATTATAGCATAAACAGTACAAGCCTCATGTTTCCCTGTTTCAAGAATATTAAGCATTTCTATCAAAGAAGGGATTATTTTTTCAATATCAAAATTGCATATTTTTTCAATTAATTGTTTTTCTTTTTCAAAAATATTATCTCCATATAAAATTATTTTATCATAAAGAGTAAGAATATCCTTTTGTTGGCTTTTATCTAAATTATTCACTTTAGATTGTAAATTAGGAATTTTTTGAAACTTCAACTCTTTTTCTAAAATTAGTAATATCCATTCATTAGAAAGATTTACTAAACTATGATAAAATCCTATTCCATTTTCTCTTACAACAAAAAATTTTTGTTTTGATGATTTAATCTTTTCATGATAATTTTGTCCACCTATTTTTGGATATGGCTCATCTTTTGTGATTTTAATATCGCGGATCGTATAATATTGGTATTTGACTACATCTTTTAGAATATTAAATCAAGATTTATTAGGTTTAATTCCTCATTTAATTTCTATCTTTGCTTTTCTAACTTCAGGATGTGGATTAGTTTCATCTAATTTATTTGCCGTAAATCCGTGAGGTGGCAAAAGAATAATTCTAAAACTTTTATCTTCAGGTTCATTTTTTAAACGAATTATAAAAGATGTTGGTCTTTGTATAAACTCAATTTCTTGATTTTTGAAAAATTTTTTTAATATGGCTTTTACTAAAATGGAATTAAATATTTCGTTTGCATTATAAAACGGTTCCATTTATATTTTTATAACATAAATTTCCTTGCTTTCAGCTCTACTACTCTGTGGTTTAAAAATTTTAATATTTCTGGCTCCAAATATTTTTTTCATTTCACGAACATACTCTTCAAATCAAGGTCACATAAAAACTTTGATTACAAATTTGCCATCAGGTTTCAAAATCTCTTTGAAAATTCGCATTATTTGTTCAAGTAAATTAAACGATCTCATTGCATCGATATCTTTGATCCCAATAGTATTGGGTGCCATATCAGATTGGATTAAATCTACTTTTCAAATCTTATTCTCTTTCAAAATTCAAAAAATTTTTTCTCTATCGGTGATATCTTGTTTATATGTTTTCACTCATGGCAAATTAATTTCAACACTTTTGATATCGAATCAGATTATTTGAAAATCTTTTATTCCTAATTTTTGTAAATTACCTACTGCGTACTGAAGTCGGCTCCCAGGGGCACATCAAACATCTATAATCGTTTTGGTTTTCTTAGAAAAAAGATGAAATTTATTCTGAATTTCTTCAAGTTTAAATGCACTTCTAGCTTTATATCATTGAGTTTTTGCTTTCTTGAAATAATAATCATACGGATTATACATATTAAACAATAATGTTAAGTGTTAAATGTTAAATGTTAAGTGTTAAGTGTTAAATGTTAAGTGTTAAATGTTAAATGTTAAGTGTTAAATGTTAAATGTTAAGTGTTAAGTGTTAAATGTTAAGTGTTAAATGTTAAGTATGAATTTTCAATTTCTAAAATTTAATTTTTAACAATATTTATCAAAGTTTAGCCAATTTTATCAATGTTTATCATTTCTAATTTTAATTCATAATTCAACATTCATAATTCATAATTCTATTGTTTTCCCTTTCTCCAATAACCACATCAGTCTTTTTTCCCTTTTCAATAGTTCACAATGTCATGTATAGAATATTTTCACATCATATTTTCATTTAGCTTGTAGTTTGCAGCTTGTAGCTGTTTGAAAGATTTCTTCTAATCTTTCAAACTTATGGAATTTTATCTTTTTGAAATTAAAATACTTGCTAATTGTTTTTTGGAAATTAAAATATCAATAATTCATAGGAATCATGGTATCTACCATAGCATCCTTAAAATACCTAAGATCAAATTTTATAACTTTATTTACCATAAAATCTGAATAAGAAAACGTCGTAAGAAAATATTTTCGCATATTTACTTCTTTTGCTCGATAGACAAATGGATTATTAAATTTTTTGATATTTCTTTGATGATCATTCAATTTATAATCTTTTTCTAAATCTTTCATTAGTTTTTGCGCAGTTTGAATATCGGCGAAATCTCAAATTAATCAAATTTTTCAAACTAATGAATATTTCATACAATAATCCAAAACGTAATTCTTAAATAAAGGTAGAATCAAATCAGAATAATGCTCTTTTTTATTTTTTTCATTCTTTTTACTTTTCTTGGCATTTAGCTTTAAGCTTTCAGCATGTAGCGAGAGTTCATAAATCGGCGGCAATATGATTTTTTCGATTCACTTAGATTTCAAGAAATCAATTCATTTTTTTATTGATAATAGATTATCCTCAAAAGTTTTATCACCATATGGTCGATTAGAAAAATCATAATATATGATATATTCATTATCATATTTATTCAAAAATTTAAATAAAGTCAGCATTTCATTGCCAGAGGTAATTAATCAGATTTTCATTCCATTTGTTTTTTGAGATAAACATATTTATTAACCAAAACCAACAACTCTTGAAAACCAGTAGTTTGAGATATTTGTTGAATTGTATCTAATTGTTGTTGGACTGGAATAGTATATTTATGCAAATAAATATTTGAAATATTTCAAGATAGGTTATTAAGATTAAATAATGCTCTTTTCAATTTTCATTTATAAGAATCTATGTCAGCGAGGAAGAATTCCTTATATTTTTTTAAAAGATTATCTTCGAATACTTTCATACTATCCTTTAGTTTCAATCTAAAAACTTGTAAATCATTTATTTTTTTTATCTTTTCCTGTTTAACTGGTTTTCGATAACCAAGGTTTTGTTTCTTATCTATATATCATTGTATAGTAAGTAAGTCCTTATAAGTATCTGTCATGGACTTTTCTATACTTTTGATATATTCATTACATTTATATCCATTAGTTTTGTTCAAAGAAATTCTTATATCATCTTTTTTCAAAATACAAAAAAAGTTTTCTTCAAGATATCAAAATCCTGTTCCAAAAAGCAAAAAACAAATCATAATAATTAAAGTAATTTTTTTCATAATAACAAATCTGATTTTAAATATTTATTTTATCAATGTTTAACCACGTTTATCAACGTTTATCAACATTCATCTCCCAGTCTCCATTAAATCTCCACATCTCCTAAAGACTATAAATTAATTTCTTCGCTCCTAGCCAAAAATACGTATCAGATAATTTTCAAGATTTTATATCTACATCCAATTCCATTAATTTATTATAAAAATTCTTTATTTCCTTTTCATGATCCATTATTTGCGATATATTTTTCATATTTTGGCTCACTTGCCATGGATTCATAAAAAGAATTTTCGCAATTTCTTTTGAATCTTTGAAACCTTGCTTATACAAATCCATCAAATAAATATACAATTTCAATGCCCGATAAATCATACCAGCGAATTGATTTCGATCACTTCCATCTTCTTTTATCTTTTCAACTATTTGAATAGCTTTCTTTTTGTTAGTTAATAGGTTGTCTATAAGCGTGAAAGCATTTAGTGCAACATGACCATAAGTTATATTATCTATCATTTTTTCATCAATTTTTTTTATTTTTTTTTGTTCACATCGAATTTTTAATTTTTCACATTCAGACCGGATACGATAAAGATCTCATCCAATTTTTCCAATCAAATATTCAATTGTGTCAGAATTTATTTCTAGTCATCCTAATTCCTGCGTTACAAATTTTTTTATTTCGGCTGGCTTACAATGATTATATTCTTTCACTTCCTTAACATTCTTTTCCAAAAACTTATAGAATCTGAGTCTCTTATCAGGTTTGGTATTAACAAATACAATTAAAGTTTCTTCAGGGATTTTTCATCCACTGGCAACGAATTCTTCTGTAAATTTCTCTATAATTTCAGTTTTTTCTTTAGATAATTTTGCCAAAGCAACCAATGGCAATCAATTTATAATTATCAGCTTTTTTGTTGTAAAAAGACCCCTCTCATAAATTGCTTGTTTAATCTCTGAAGGATTAAATTCTTCCAAATCAAACAGGAAAACGCTATCAGGTCAAAATTTTGCAACAAAATTTTCTTTTCGCCTAACTAATTCTTTATCAAGAAGATATCTTTCTTCCCCAGTAAATAAATAAACATTCTCCAACATTATTTTTGTACCAAATAAATCTTTCAATTTCCATTTTATGGCTTATAGCATATAGCATAAAGCTTGTAGCATTTATTTACGCATTTCTAGTCCAATTTCAAATCAAAAAATATTAAGAAAAAAATCTTTTATCTTTTTGCAAAAAAGACTTGATTTTTTTCGTAGCATGATTATACTCTACGTGCTATGGAATTTTTTTAAGCAAAAAATTCAGTTTATAGTTATTAGTTAATAGTCCATAGAAAATCCTTTAAAACTATCAGCTACTAACTATTGACCACTAACCATTTATATTTTAATTTTATTAATCATGTGAAAAATTATTTGAATCGATCTCGGAACAACTAATTCTTGTGTGGCATATATGCTATGAGATAAATCAGAGGTTATTGCAAATTCCGAAGGGAATAGGACTACTCCATCTACTATTTATGTAAAATGAGATGAACTACTTGTTGGTGATCTTGCAAAAAGGAAAGCAATTCTTGAACCAAAGAATGTAATTTATGAAGTAAAAAGATTTATCTGAAGAAAATATTCCGAGATAAAAGATAAGGAGAATCTTCCTTATAATATCAAAGAATCTAAAGATGGCGGAGTTCTTATCGTCATTGATGGCAAAGAATATAAGCCTGAACAAATTTCATCTTTCGTTCTAAGAAAGTTAAAAGAAGATGCTGAAAAATTTCTCGGTGAAACGATCACTCAAGCCGTTATTACCGTACCAGCATATTTTAACGACTCTCAAAGGAACGCTACCAAAGCGGCATGAGAGATTGCATGACTCAAAGTTGAAAGAATTATCAACGAGCCAACGGCAGCATCCCTAGCTTATGGCGAATGAAAAAATAAAGACGAAAAAATAGTCGTATTCGATCTTGGGTGATGAACTTTTGATGTAACAGTTTTGGAAATCGGAGCTGAATGAACATTTCAAGTTCTCTCAACAAGCTGAGATACACATCTTGGATGAACAGATTTTGATCAGAGAATTATAAATTATATTGTTGAAGAATTCAAAAAGAAAGAGAAAATCGATCTTAGGGACAATGCTATGTCAATGCAAAGAATTAAAAATGAGGCTGAGAACGCTAAGCATCAATTATCCCAGACTGAAAGAGTAGATATTTCTATACCTTTTATCATCACTGGTAAAGACGGACAACCTAGAAATCTCGAAACAAGTTTGACAAGAGCACAATTTGAAAATATGTGTAAAGATCTATTTGATAGATGTAAAGAGCCATGTCAGCAAGCACTCAAAGATTCTAAATTGAAAAAAAGTGAGATTAATGAAATCATACTTGTTGGATGATCTACTAGAATGCCAGCGGTAATGAAATTAGTAAAAGATATATTCTGACAAGAACCTAAGGCAACAGTCAATCCAGATGAATCTGTTGCACAAGGAGCCGCTATCCAATGATGAATTATTCATGGAGATGTGAAAGATATTTTGTTACTCGATGTTACTCCATTGAGTCTTGCAGTGGAAGTTGAATGATGACTTGCTCATGTTATGATACCAAGAAATACAACTATCCCAGCCAAGAAAGAGAATACATTTACAACAGCAGCCGACAATCAAACCGCAGTTACTGTTCACGTAACACAATGAGAAAGACAATTTGCTAAAGATAATAAGGATCTATGAATGTTCAATCTTGAATGAATTCCTATGATGAGAAGATGACAGCCACAAATCGAAGTAAGCTTCGATATCGATGCAAATTGAATCTTAAACGTAACAGCCAAAGAAAAATCTACCGGCAAAAATCAATCAGTTAAAATTCAATGATCTACCAACCTTTCCGATGATGAAATTACTAAGGCCAAAGCAGAGGCAGAAAATTTTGCAGAAGAAGATCGCAAAAGAAGAGAAATGGTAGAATCAAAAAATAGAATGGAAGCTCTTATTTATCAAATGGAAAATACCCTGACTGAAAATAAAGATAAAATTCCTGACGATGAGAAAGAGACAATTAACAAATTAATTGCTGATGGTAAGTCTATCAAAGAAAAAGAAGATTCTAGCAAAGAAGATATTGATAAAGAAATTGAAAGAATTCAAGCTGAATTCGCTGTTCTTTATAACAAATACCAAGCAGCACCAAGTTGACAAACTCCAAATCCAAATCAAGAAATTGAATGAGAAAAACCAGTAGAAGGCGAAGTAATAGACGCAGACAAATAATTTTTGTCCTCCTTTGTAAAAGGAGGGGTGGTGCAAAGCCTGCCTACCGGACAGGCAGGCACAGGAGGATTTATAAATAATAAAAAAAATCACTTCACAACGCCATGATAAATTCCGTGGCAAGAAGTGATTTTTTTGTTTGAAAAATTCCTTTTGACAAAAGATATGAAAAAAATATTAATAAGTATCATACCTTTTATCCTTTTTGCTATTATTTCATGATCAATCAAAAAAAATTCGCTTTATTAATGTGAGTTTTAATTGGTGGTATTCATTTTCTTTGGGCATTATGAGTTGCCTTTATACCAACGACATTCCAAAATTTCCTTAATCGAATCTTTTGATTACACTTTATCCAGCCATATTGGATTATCACACCATTCAATTTCGGTAAAATGATTATTCTAGTTATCTTTACTTTCATCGTTGGGCTTATTCTTTGACGACTTATCGGTCTTATACTCAATAGTGTTATGGTTAAGAAAAAATAAATTTTCTAAGTTGATGATGTAAAGAAAAATCACTTCATCACGAAGTGATTTTTAAAATATAAAAAAATCCTTCGGACATGCCGAAGGATAGAATTAATTTCATTAATCATATTTAATACGGCATTTTATAAACTACACCATTGATAGCCATCCCAGCTCCTATAGCACCAATCACGGCAATATTTCCCTTGTCTAAATTATGCCCATTAAGTTTACCTTTAAATAAAAGATCAAGCAAGGTTGGTACAGTAGCTACCGATGAATTACCAAGCCAACTTATAGTCATTGGCATAATATCAGGAGGAATATCGTTAATCCCATATTTGTTGATAATTTCTCCGATGGTAGCATCGGTTTGTTTCTTTGGCAACAACGACTTATCAAGAAACCCCTTTGTATACCCATAAATTTTACAGGTATTTGCAAGTATTCCATGGTCCATTTTGGAATTTGCCTGATGGATACATAATTTAGTGATATCGGATAAATTTAATCCTGCCCTATCCAAAGCTTCCTTAATAATTCCCGGCACATAATCCAGGGCATAACCATACAAAACATTACCACTCATCTTGAGAAATAAATCATTACTTGGATAATTTGGATTATAAGAAGGACCCATCCAAAGAAGATTCGAATATTTGATAGTGTCAGATCTCACAGCATGAGATAAAATACCGACAGGACTATCACTTTCAAATGGGGCCAAAATAGTTGCACCAGCACCATCAGCATATATCATACTATCCCGATCATGAGGATCACATACGCGTGATAATGTTTCAGTACCTATCACAAGCACTCTTTTGGCATCGCCAGAACGGATAAAATAATCTGCATCTATCATTCCTTGTAACCATCCAGGACAGCCAAAGGGAAGATCCTTAGGAATACATTTGGGATTATTTATACCAAGTTTATTCTTTATGCGTGCTCCTAAATTAGGAACAAAATCAGATCTCCGATTGTCACTTCTCACATCACCGAAGTTGTGGGCTACGATAATATAATCCAAAGTTTCAGGGTCAATACCAGAAGATTCAATTGCGTTCTTAGCAGCGAAAAATCCGATATCAGAAGCCACCAAATCATCACTTACGTATCTGCGAGATTCAATTCCGGTAATTTCTTGAAATTTACGAATAATTTCTTCGTTAGGTTGTGATAAACGAAGACCATCTTCTCCATAAAATTCATTATTAAAAAACTCTGAATTAGGAACAATTTTGGTAGGAATATAACTTCCTGTATCAACAATAATCGAGTTAATCATTTTAATTTCTCCTTCTTATTTTTTTATTTTTTTTAAATTTTTTATTTAGACATTTATAATAGGCGTTTCACGTAAAAAGTCAAGTTAGCTTTTTTATTAACTAATTTTCCTTGAATCTCTCAGCCAAACTGTTATCATTATACAACCCGTTAACTTTTTAACTCGTTAACCCGTTAACTTTTGAATAATAACTTACAAATCCAAGGGAATAAAATTCTGATCGTCTGAAATTGGTCTTATAAAAATCTATGAGACGAATTAATTTTGCTATGAACGATCAAGCTGCTTCAGAAAGAGAATAAAAAAATTTATATCGCAGCATATGACATCAAACGGCTAAGATCTTTTCTTAGAGATTTTATAGATATTTCTAAAATCAAATTTCTTACAGAAATTCCTAAATGATTTAGATCATTGCTAAGATTTATATTCAGATGAATAGCTCCTGATCTTTATTATTATTCACAGATAGATTCCATAATTATTGGTTGATGAGAAATCTTAACTGAAGAAATATCAAGCACTTACCGATATCGGATAGTATCCATCCTACCATGCTTCATCAAAAAGATATTCAAAAAGATAAATATCTATCTTATGTGATGAATCCAGCTACCACAGAAAAAATTTAACAAATTTTTATTTAATTTTTTATTAAAAAGAACAACCGCCATCTATCCAAGGGACAATGATAGTATCCAAGAACTCAAAGACTATTTGTGAGAAAAAAAATTTCAGGAAAAAAATATTCAGTTTTTTATGGATACAAGTTATTTCGCCTACGATCGATCTAGCGTCAAAACATCTCCCAAAGCTACTCAATGACTTGGTGATTATATCATAATAAATGTTAACAGAAACGGCGAAAATTTCTTAGAAGAAATTGTAAACGACGTCAGAGAATATCTCAATCAAGACTATAAAGTATTCTTCGTACCAATGAGCAAATGAACGAGAGCTGAATATTTCGACATAACATATTATTACAAAATCAAAAATGATCTCGCTGTCCCTTGAGAATCAGAGAATGCTAATCTTCAAAACTTCCAAGCACTTGACCGAGAATCTGATTTTGAAAAATTTTTGACAATTATATGATGAGCCAAACTTGTAATCAGCACAAGACTTCACCTATTTCTCATAAGCGAATTTATTTGAACGCCAACCAAGGTTTATCCTTACCAAAGAAAAATCCTCAAAATGCAAAAAATAATTGAAAATCTCAAGAGTTAAAAAACAATATTATTTCGCCATTACAACCAATCCGCTTTAATAAATTATTAGGACAATTTCACTGTCTAAGAATTTTTTAATTATTTATTTTTCGTCCTCACAACTGGTTGCAAGAATTGTAAATCATCATCTTTGTTTGTAACTAAAATATGACCCCCATCTAAATATGATATACCTTTGTGAGGACTAGACCTTTTGGTTCTTTTGTGGCAATGACAAAAGAACAAATAAGGTGCAATGCCAAAAGTGACTCTGCGAAGCAAAAACATGAGTTTATAAAATAGATTAGTTTATTTTGAATCCTTTTAATAAAGACTTAATAATTTCCCATCTCTTTTTTCACTTTCAAAAAATCAGAATTTTCCCAATTAGCCAAAATGGCTGAGCTCGATAACCAAATAAATAAAATTTTATCTTCTGGATTCGATTGCCATTTTTTTTCACAAAAAGGATTCTATGTTTATTTTTCCTATAAGCTTGATCCACGTTTCAAACCCAAGCTTGTTCAAGCTTGCTTTTATCTCTTTCCATATGGTAAATTTTTAAATCACGCAGAACTATAATTGGATATCCAGACTTATAAATCCTATAAGTGAATTCCAAATCCTCATACACGAAATCAAATTCTTCATCAAATTTTACAGATTTAAAAATATATGCTGGAGCCAATAGTGAATTACCCGAATACATTTGAATATATCATCGATGTCTTTTTCTTCACAATTTTTTGGGTATTGGCCTAGATAAAAAATAACTGAAATATTTAAAACCATAATTCTGAATCTTTCAAGTTTTCCTATACATCAAAGTCGGAGTCAAAACGAAATCTTTTCCAATTAATTCTCTAAATTTTTCTCGATAATTCATGGATTTCTGTAAATAATCATCTTCAAACCATTCATCATCGTCCATTAGATTTATAAATTCTCCACTAGCGACTTCGACACCATAATTTCTCAAATCACTCGCATTATTATGGGGACGTAAATTAGAATTCAGATTCGTAATAAATTTTATATTTCACTTATCCTCAAATTCAGCTTCTTTTTTTTCAAGTATTTTATCTACAACAAAAATCACTTCAAAATCTTTGAAAGTTTGCTTTTCTAAACATTCAATAGTATTTCTCATATTTTGATCACCTCTTGTTGGTATAACAACACTTAACTTCATAATGCCATTTTTATAAAAAAAACAAAATAAATTTAAATATAATCTGACCATTTTCAACATATAAGTTTTATAATTAATCAAATTACTAAAATATTAGTAATGTAGTTAATGATTTGGTTCCTACAAAAAAATTATTAGTCGGACAATTTCACTGGCTAGGACATCTAAATAAAATATGAATTCAATTCTAACTAAAGGAGCTGAGTCCAGGGACCCATTTATGGGAAGCGAAGCTCCTTCGTATTCTTACATCAACATACAATAACCAGTAAAAGACTGAAATTGTCCTAGACCTTTTGGTTACTTTTGGGGCAATGCCAAAAGTAACTCCTAGCGAAGCGTCCTGCAATGCCAAAAAGTGAAGTATAACGAAATCCCGCAACGGCAGGGTGAGTCTGCGAAGCTTTTTTGTGGCAATAACAAAAGAACGAAAATATAGTTATATTATTTTCCATTGTTTTTGTTGATCGAACAGATATAAATTAAGCCATAATCTAACCCCAATAACGGGACTATTTATCATTACTTAATATTAATGATGAAATTTCTTAAAGTTTTTTTAATCTTTGTGGTCTTGTATCATATTTTTGTAACCATTATCCGATATTGAATTTTTGCTTGAGCATATCCTGAGTTACCAGCATTATTTAGAGATACAATCCGACTTTTGTTCATTGCGATTATTTTCACATATAATTACAAATTCATCAAACAGTATCGAAGGAAATGGAAATGGCCTCGGATAACATTTGCTGTTCTATTAATTTTTGGAGTTTGAATTTCTTATATCAAATGAAAATCATTTTACGATATGTTTGTAGGAATTAAATATTGTTTTATTTATCTTTTTGTTTTTCTCTCGGCAACTTGACTCTGATTTTTTCTACAAAAGCATGAAGCATGAAGCATGAAGCATGAAGCAAAAATATTTAATTTCATCTCATTTATAAAATATCTCCTAATCTGGACTCTCATAATCGGCTTTATTCGACAAATACTTAAATTTATTCGGCCAGATTTATTTTTAAAAATCTGATATTGAGTATTCAATGATTTTAAATTCGGAGCTAAGCCACCAATCTATTATTTAACCTGATACCAAGGGACACCAAGACGACAATGAATTTTTTCCTGACCGAACAATTACGGTTATTTCCTTATAGCATTCCTGCCACTTATAATTTTATTATTCAAAGAAAAAATCAAAAACCTGAAAGAATTTTTCAAAATAAATAAGAAACAATTACTGAACATTTGATTCATCATTCTACGAATAATCGCGATTCTTCTGACACTCTCAAGGACTGCTTTCATAGGTTGAATCGTTTGAATCGCAGTATTAAATTTCCAGCGAATCAAAAAGCATAAAAGATTATCAATCTGAATTTTAATAGTTTGTTTGCTTGTGATAATTTGACTCAGTGAAATCAAATGAACATCGACCATCGCACATATCAAGGCAAAATTTGGTAGTATAGATTATGTCCTCAAAAATCCTGGCTGATATGGGCTTGGCACTTCCTGACCAGCAGTTCATCACAATTGAACTATTTTGCCTGAGAATTATTTTATCCAATTGCTATTGGATATAGGAACAATAGGATTTATTATACGAGCATTCTTGATAATTCAGATTCAATATATCCTGCAAAAAATCAAAAAAAATAAAGATGATAAAAAATATATGAAAGTTTATTTATTCTGGATATGATTAAATATTTGACGGATTTGTCTGCTCATCATGTGATTATTTCTGCATGTATTTGAAGATAGCATGGTCAATTATTTATTCTTTATTTCACGATGACTCACCTCTTGATATCTTAGCACAAACACAAATAAAGAATAATAATTTTAATTCCTAATTTATCATTTATCATTTCTAATTTCTAAAGTTCATGATTAAAATAAAAAAAAACTTCTCACTAAAAAAATATAACACGTTTCAAGTCAACGCTTATGCGAAATTTTTTGTTGAAGTTTTTTCTTCTCAAGATATTTTAGATTTAATAAAAAAACCCGAATTCCAAAAAAATAAATTCTTCATTCTATGATGATGAGCCAATGTTTTGTTTACCAAGAATTTCAACTGATTGATTATCAAAGTCAGCATAAGCTGAAAAAAAATTATAGAAAGCAAATGAAATGATATATTAGTTCAGTCTTGAGCATGAGAAGATTGGCATGATTTTATAATGCGATGCATCGATAGAAATTTAGCTTGATTGGAAAATCTAGTCCTCATACCATGACAAGTTTGATCATCTGCCGTAGGCAATATCGGAGCCTACGGAAGCGAAGTCAAAGATCATATTTATGAAATATACTGAATCAATCTAAAAACTAAAAAATTTCAAAAAATTAAAAAATCTGAATGTAAATTCGGCTATCGTGACAGCATTTTCAAAAATAAATTAAAAAATAATTTCATCATCACTGATGTCATATTCAAGTTGTGAAAAGCTGACAAAAATTACAAACCGAATTACAATTATCATGATATCAAGAAAAAAATATTAGAATGAAAAATAAATGCGAGAAGAATCACGATTAGGCAATTGGCAGATATCATTATACAAACCAGAAGGATTAAATTACCAGATCCCAAGAAGATTGGGACCGCTTGAAGTTTTTTCAAAAATCCAATCATATCCAAAACTAAATTCAAAATCCTGCAAAAAAAATATCCAGAATTAATCTGATTTCCTTCTGAAAAAAATCTTCCCAATATTTCAATTTCTAATTCCGAATCTCTAATTTCTAATGCTATTAAATTATCAGCCGGCCAATTAATCGATCTTGCAGGATTTAAATGATTCCGCAAATGAAATGTCTGAACTTATCAAAATCATGCGTTAGTGCTTGTAAATCACGGTAAAGCCACTGGTCAAGAAATCGCAAAATTCGCAAATCAAATACAAAAAAAAGTCCTAGCTAAATTCGGAGTTAAACTAGAACCTGAAGTTATTTTCATTTAATTTTTTCATTTCTTTTCATCATTAAATTTTTATCGCCCGAAGGGCTTTTATCAATGTTTATCTAATTTATTTCTAATAAAGATATATATATCTCAAATTATCAGATCATTTTGCATAATTACAATCTCATGCACTTGAACTTATTGTAAAACTAGTACATAATTGAGAAGAAATAGTTTCATAAGTAGCATCTACATCAGTATCTTCCATATCAATTGTATTTGACTTTGTAGAAAAATTGGATCATCATTCAGTTTCAGTGGCTGCCACCAATGCAAATCATGCTCCAGCGATTCATCATTTTGATATTGGGAAATAGTAATAATATCAAGCCGTTGTACAACTTGTTGGGGATGGACTTGTAAATCCAGCTATTGTTCTTGCCCTATTTGGATCTAATGGTATAGAAAGCATGCCAGCAGAATTTAATGATCAGCTTATACAATTTATAGATCATCTCGTAGCAGGGAATTGTCCATGATCAATTTGATAAGCAACTAATGTTGCTGCTATTTGTTGTATGTCTGCTTTCCTTGCTGTATCATTAGCTCTTCATTTTGCAGATGTTAATCTCGGTATCAACGACGCCGCCAATATTCAGATTATCACTATCACGATCAACATTTCTATCAAAGTGAATCATCTTTTTATTTTTTGTTTTTTCTGAAATAACATCAAAAAAAATTAGAAGTTAAATTACTCAATTTAAATATATATATTAATTTCCAAAATTTTTGCAATATCAATTTAGCTTAATGCTTTATGCCAAATGCTTTATGCTTTATTTCTAACACCAAATTTCTAATTCATCATCTGTTATCTTTTTTAATCTTGTGTAATCTCCTACCTAATTTTATAAATATCAGCTCATTCTTGATAGATAAGCCCCTGCATTTCTAACATCGTCAAAATTGGAATTATTTCATCAGCATTTATTCATGAGAGTGAAATTAGACTTTGTAAGCTTCATCAGTTATTCTCAGACAATATCATTAATATCTTTTTTTCTTTTTCTGATAAATTTTTATTCTGATTTCGATCAAATTTTTGATTTTCCATGTTTTTTTTCTTAAAGTGTTTAGAAAGAAATTCTTCCATATTTACGACGACATTTATTTGACCGGAAGAAATCAATTTGTTCAACCCATCACTATTACTAGAGAAAATACTATTGGGAACGCCACAAACTTGTTTCCCCATTTGCAAAGCAAAATCGGCAGTAATCAAACTTCCAGATTTTTCACCAGCTTCCGGCAAAAATAAAACATCGCAAAGTCATGCAATGATACGGTTTCTTTGTGGAAAAGAATAATCGGTCGGTTCCATATCAAGTTTATATTCTGACAACACAAGTCATCAAGCTGAGACAATTTTTTCTATCCAATTACGTTTGGGTGTATCCAATTGTCGTTTAAGTCATCAACCAAGGACAGCAATTGTCCTGATTCAATTCTCAATCGACAAATCATGGCACAATTGGTCTACTCCATCTGCCATTCATGAAATTGTTACCATATCATAATTGCTTGCCCCATCAAAAAGTTTACGTAAAACTTGCACAGCATAATCTGACATTTTTCTTGGCCCAACAATTCACAAAATCGGTTTATTTAAAATTTCGAGATTTCATTTGTAATAAATTATATATGGTTTAGATTTGATCAACAGAAATTTATAATGAAAATCTTCTCATCAATCTATGATTCAATGAACATTGTTTTCAGTCATAAATTTTTCAATAGCAGAAAAATCGCATCACTTAAAATCAGTTTTTTCTTTCAGATTTCCGATTGTAATTTCCTTATCGTAGGAATAATAAAGAATTTGAGGATCCATTGTCAGCTTTAGTTTAACGTAATACAATACGAATATGTTAATTTTATTTTACAGGAAATCAATACATAATTACACAAACCATTACGTCAAAAATTTAATTGACAAAAAACGCTAATTTATTTCATTTTATTCAGATTGAAAATCTTATTAGAATAAATAAACTCCTCTCACATTCATCAACGTTTAACAACGTTTAACAATGTTTATCAACGTTTAATTATTTAATTCTAAATTTATCATTTATCATTCCTAATTTCTAAAAATGTCTCTCGCAAATAAATACCGTCCACAAACATTCGATACAGTTATCTGACAAAATCATATAACAGAAATCCTCAAAGCTCAAATGGCTTCTGACAAAAAAATCCATCACAACTACATTTTATTCTGACCAAGATGAACAGGTAAAACTACTGCTGCCAGAATCCTAGCTAAAGCGATTAATTGTCTTGATCTCCAAGATGGAAATCCTTGTAATAAATGTACGAATTGTCAGACCATCAACGAATGAAAAACTATGGATTATATAGAAATCGACGCTGCCTCTCATACTTGAGTAGATAATGTTAGAGAAGAAATAATTGATAAAGCTCTTTATCCTCCCATCAGTTTAAAGAAAAAAATTTATGTTATAGATGAGGTTCACATGCTGTCTAAACAAGCATTCAATGCTTTGCTAAAAACCATTGAAGAGCCCAAAAGTAGCGTTTGCTTTATACTCGCGACTACTTTAATCGACAAGGTCCCTGAAACAATACTTTCTCGTTGTCAGGTTTTCAATTTCAAAAAAATACCAAGTAATAAAATGATTCCACATCTTGAGAATATTTGCCAACAAGAAGAAATAAAATATAGCGAAGAAGCACTGGAAATTATAGCCAAAATGTCTGAATGATGCGTTCGTGATGCAATCAAATATGTAGATCAAATAAGTGTTTTATGAGATATAAATGAAGTTCATATCACTAAGTTTTTATGAGTTGCCCCTGAAGCATTTATTCAAGATTTTCTGAATCTGATTAAAGATCAAGATCCCAAAAAAATATTCGATAAAATAGATGAAATTTACAATCAGTGAATCGATTTGCATAATTTCGCCAAACAAATTTTAATGAATATAGACCAACATTTCTTAGATGATATAGAGTTTTTGTCTAGAATCTCAGAAGCATTTACAGAAATCATAAGCACAATGAGATATTATCCATATCCAGCCATTGCTTATAAAATCGCCATCAACAAACATTTAAATAAATCGGGGGGGAATGATCCAGAAAAAAAAAAGATAAATTCTGATAGTAGTGATGATAACATAGCCACACAAGAAATTTCTAATGAATCCCAGAATATTTTAAATCAACTGCTTTCCCAGATCGAGAGACCGTCCTTGAAAAACAGTCTCAAAGATCATATCATCATAGACAAAATAGAAGACAATCTGGCTACTATCATAGTTATAAATAAGATGACACATCTTACTTTAGAAAAACGCGAAAATCTTGATTATCTAGAAGAAGCTCTTTCTAAAATATTAGGAAAAGATACTAAAATTAAATTAATTTTTGAAAACAAAGAAACATATTTCGCCAATAAATTAGGATAATTTATTTCAACCACGCTTTCACAATTCTAATATTAAAATGGAATGTTTTCACTTCTTCAAACTCCATTTTTTTTCAAAATTCTTTACGAAGAATATCAACCTGCCACGTCATCATTTCCAAAAACATCACTAATTTATTTTCATTCCTTAATTCCTCATTCCTAATTCCTAATTCCAAATTATTTTTGATTATTTGTTCAAACATTTTTCTATAATAATCTAACCCATCCTCTCATCCGACAAATGCAGGTCTAGGCTCCCAATTCTTTACATTCTCACCTACTCATTCATCGAAAGTTTTCTCTGGTATATAAGGTAAATTCGCCACCAAAACTATACTTCAAATATTGTCCTTCTTTAATTTCTCATTTATAATTTCTCATTTATCATTTATTAAGAATTCAAGTAAATCTGATTGAATAATTTCAACTTCTTTCAATTTACTTGTCCTCGAGACTTCGGGATCATTTATAATTTCTCATTTATAATTTCTAAAGTTTTCTTTAGCTACCTCCAAAGCATCCTGATAAAAATCCGTTAAAATTGCTTCATCAAAGAAATCAGGATTTTGTAGCAGAATTGAAAGCCCTAACACACCGCATCCCGTTCATATATCTAACAACAAATTTTGCTTTATGTCTCATGATTCATGCTTCATGCTAATAAATTCAGGAATATTATTTTTTGGCTTTCAGCTTTCAGCTTTCAGCTTTCAGCTGATAAATTCGGAAACCGAATTTATCATATACTCCGTTTCCGGTCTTGGAATCAAGGTTGCTTCATTGACAACAAATCTTCTACCAAAAAATTCCACATATCCCAGCAGATATTCTAATGGTTTCTTTTTCTCAATATAAATATTATAAGCTGATTGGATTTGATTAAAAATATTTTCATCTATTTCTTGATCAGATTTTGTTCGCATTTCCTCTTTCGAGATGCCACAAAAGCCGCAAATCAATTTTTGTAAGATGCCTTTTTCAGCTAAATTTTTATCAGCTATCAATTCACCTATTTTCATTTTAGTTCATAAAATAAAACAACTGTCACTCTGAGCCTGCCTGCGGTAGGCAGGTGAAACGAAGAGTATAAATAATTTTTTTATATCCCTGCCTACCACAGATGACATGGTATTGAAAATTATTTAATAATAGCTATCATCACAACGTTTTAATCCATTCAAACAAATGCAAATCGTTCTGCCAATCATAATCAGTATCATCATCATATACATACGAATTTGGATTATAAATACAATTTTTTCAGAGAAAAAAATTAAAATTAATCTTGCTTTCAAAATTCTTTTAATTTGAATCTTATTGGTTTGATGATTATTTATTTACAAATACTTTCTAACAAACTTATGAATCTGAAATTTCAATATAATAAATAATGCGCAACCTCTTTCAGTTTTGATTTTCTTGATTTACTGCTTCTTAATAGTGATTCTGCTTGCTTTAATCTTTCAAAACTGGCACAAAAAATTTATGCAAACTATTTTAATCTGACTTTTACTTTTTGGCGTGATAGCGTATTGATGATATTTTATCGGAATTAATTTTGTGATCCTCTATTATTTAATATCAGCTTATGCTGAAGAATATATGAAATTCTCTGCAGGAAACGATTTGTTTATAAAGCAAGATAGAAAAAACCTAAATGATTTGATTTTATTTTGTATTTTGATTTGATTAGGATTTAGCATCATAGAAAATTTATTTTACATAGCCAATAATATCATAACTCACCAAAATATTAATGTTATGAATTTACTTATTGGAAGGTGATTAGTCAGTTCTCTTCTACATGTTGTCGCTACATGACTCATATGATTCGTCGCTATTAAATTTCAAAATTCAAAAAGTAAGAATCTGATTTTACCAATCGTTTTATGAATTATTTCATGATTTGCTTTGCATAGTCTTTACAATATCAGTTTACAATATCAATTAAACTACATCAGTATTCCACTTATTATATTATGTTTTTTTCTTCTCACATATTTATTTTTCCAATCCGATAGTTTATATAAACAACAATAATAAAAATCTTAAACATAAGATCAGACATAAATCATGTAAAGCTTTATAATAACAGTATTCATTCGCCCCGCAATGGCGGGGTATAAATCAGAATAATTAATTTTTTTTATAAACACAAAAAACTGCCGGCTAGAGCAGTTTTTTTTATACCGATGATTTTAGATGCTTCAATTTCTGAAGAGTTCTAAAACAATCGGTGCAATAGTATTAAAAAGAGACAAAACATGGAAAGAAATTGTTGTTTTTTTTATAGGTTAGAGTGGTGGTCTATCCCCACCTTCCGGTAGGGATGCCTTGTTACGACTTAACCCCAGTCATCGGTTCTCTCCTTAACCCGCATAAGCGAATCTTTAAAGAGCCCCAACTCCCATGGTTTGACGGGCGGTGAGTGCAAGGAACAGGGACATATTCACGGCGACATGGCTGATTCGCCATTACTAGCAATTCCAACTTCATGTAGTCGAATTCCAGACTACAATCCGAACTAAGGATAGGTTTAAAGATTTGCTCCACCTCACGGTATTGCTTCTCGTTGTTACTACCCATTGTATTGTCTATGAAGCCCTAGATGTAAGGGGCATGAGGATCTGACGTCATCCTCCCCTTCCTCCTCGTTACCGAGGCAGTCTCATTAGACATACTAACTAATGATGAGGGTTGCGCTCGTTCCTAGACTTAACTAGACACCTTGCGGCACGAGCTGACGACGACCATGCACCACCTGTGCAAAGCTTCGTATTGCTACAAATATACGGCTTTCACCGTAGACACATTGCATGTCAAATCTAGGTAAGATTCTTGGCTTATTGTCCAATTGATCTAGACAATCCACTGCTTGTGTGTTCCCCCGCCTATCCCTTTGAGTTTCATTCTTGCGAATATACTACCCAGGCGACTTGCTTAACTCGTTAGATTACAGCACCCCTTCCGCTAAAGCGAAAAAGACACTTAGCAAGCATAATTTACAGCTTGGACTACCGGGGTATCTAATCCCGTTTGCTCCCCAAGCTTTCGTCCCTCACCGTCAGATTTATTATAGTTAGCTGCTTTCGCTTTCGGAGTTCTTTCCGATATCAACGCATTTCACCGCTCCACCGGAAATTCCACTAACCTCTAATAATCTCTAGATATATAGTATCTATTCCCTTTCTTCGATTGAGTCGAAGTATTTGAAAACTGACTTGTATATCAGGCTACGGACACTTTACGCCCAGTAAATCCGGATAACGCTTGGGACCTACGTATTACCGCGGCTGCTGGCACGTAGTTAGCCGTCCCTTATTCTTGGTGTACCGTCATTCGTCTTCCACCAAAAAAG